>ENA-ORBV01000523-ORBV01000523.1-microbial-mat-metagenome-genome-assembly--contig:-NODE-523-length-88489-cov-26.452495_pt1 | contig 88489 bp, 87 predicted proteins | sample MGYA00237777_ERZ505514 | MGnify/ENA primary metagenome ERZ505514 (study PRJEB26160, sample SAMN06269048) | microbial mat metagenome | isolation source: Oligotrophic lake microbial mat | place...
GTCTCGATCCCTTTGAATTCAGGGCTGCATTCGAACTGCGGTGCACAAAAAGCTTTCGAGAAATCAAACGCTTGAAGATTGTAGTCTTCACAGCGCTGACGTTTCGTCGACATATGTATGGTCGCTACAGCTTGGCGACGGTTCAGCGTAGAACGGAATACCCGCCCAAGCCGAACGCCGCTTCCTTGCCGACGTGAAGAAATTCGCCCAATTGGAGATATGGGGCAAATGGGGTGAGATCGCCGTTCAGGGTCCATCGACCTATGGCGCCGCCCAAGGCCATGGATTGGTGCTGGCGGGAGGAATATCTTGTCCAATCGCGCCAGGCGAGGTGCTTTTGGTCGGTGATCTTGGAGGCGGTTTCGGATAGTGGTGCGAAGTCTGTCAGCAGCGGGCCTTCGTCATGGAACTCGGACAGCAAACTGGCGCGTCGCAGTAGTGCCATGAGCAATGTTCTGGCGATCAATTGGTCGGGCCGGAGTGCGCGGCCGTTGTGTTGAAGCCGGAGGGGTGTTGTGAATTCCAACGTCACCGATCCCGAATTCGCGTGGGACCACGGCGTGCATGGCACGGTTGTTTCATGTGGAGCGATGGTGCCGGAGGCCGGGGTGTAAATCTCCAAGTCGGTATCGAGGCGGCAGTGAAGCACGCGAACGATCTCGGCTGTCCCGTCGCCGGCGCCGACACCGCGCGCAAATGCTCTGCGCCAGGCGAGAACGATCAGCGGCAATTCGTCTATGGCGCGCCCCACCAGCACCATGTGAAAGTCAATCGCTTCGCCGGTGTCAAGCACGCGCGCGCCCCACGCGGGAGGCTCGATCACATAAGGCACCGGAATTTGCGTGAATTTCTGCAGCGTGTGCGTTTCCGGTGGTGGGGGTGCGAATATCTTCGGGTATGAGCACGAGCAGAGCAGAGGACATCCCTCGCACTCTTTCTGCTTGGTCATGCACGCGATCTGGCGCAGGGCGTGACCAAACGCCCCGCGCAGCATCGACCCGGCGTAGTCAGGCAGGCGCATCGGGCGAGTGACCTCGAAGACGAAGTGGTAGCGCGCGACCCGGAATTCTTTCAGGCTCATGGCGTCCGCAGTGCGGCCAGCTTGAGCTTCTTGCGTTCGTCCTTGATGTCGATACTGACGACCCTTGGAAGCCATTCCTCGATCGCGTCGGCCGCGGCGGTGCGCTCAGCTAGTGGCCAGTCGGCGGCGAGGCGCGCAAGGTCGCGTGCCCTGGTGTGAAAAACCGCGTTCGGCTTTTCGTGCCCGCCGCGCAGATTCTGGTGACGTTCCGCGAACGCAGCGCGAAACTCCTCGACTTTCCGCAGGCTCGGGCCCATGGAGGCCAGCGCCGCATCCCGTTTCAGGCGTGCGTCTTCTTCGGCCTGCTTCGCATCGGTAGCGGCCTGTTCCTTGGCCTTGCGGGCAGCCAACTCTTCACGCCTGGTGGCCCGACGTTCTTCCAGGCGTACCAGCCGGTCGGCGTGGTCTTCGCGCAAGGCCTGGCTGCGCGCGCTCAGCTTCTGCCGTATCGACTGCATGAGGTGCCCATGCGCGCCATCGCTCGCATCGACCCAGATCCAGCCAAACGGCAGCAGGCCGGCCGTACCGACCTTGGTCAGGCTGGCAAAGCGCTTTTGCGTGCTTTCCGGCCGGTAGTCGAACTGCTGCTTGCCATCCACAGGCGCGCCAACGATCTTGATGCTGCGCACGCCGTCCAGCGTGACCGACTCCGCGCCGGAATGCCGGCCGACGCGAAGCAGAAAGCCTTGTCGCGCCTGGCGCAGCGCGTGCAACTCGTCAGTCAGCAGACCTTCGATGAGTTTCTTCCATTCCGGGTCAAGGGTCGCGCCAAGCACGTGATGGTCCAGTTCCGCCTGCAACTGTGGAACATAGAACGCATTGCAGGCGTCGCACATCGCGTTCCAGTCGATGCCGCCCAGTTGCTGTGGCCCGAAACGCAGTTCGCCTGAAAACGCGCAAGGAAGCGCGTCGGGAATGGTTTCCAGAAAGAGCTTCAGTTCCGGTCCCGCACGCTCGCCGTCGCGCGGCAAGCGTTTTTTCTTGCTCACCGCATAGAGCACCCGTGTGGGTGGCGTCGCGGCATCGTCGGCAACCTGCGCATCGGCCAGCTGCACCGTCCGGAAGGGGTCGTTCTCGAACTTGCCGGCCTCGTAGCCAAGCACGCGTTGCTGCAGTTCGCGCGCAGCCTGGTTGTCGATCTTGTTGCGGTTCGGGCCTGTCAGCGGCTTGCCACCGTTTTTGTGGTTGAGCCAGGCGGTACGCATGCTGCCCTTGAGCGAGCTGCCAGGCAAGTAGGGCGCGTTGTCCAAGGCGTTGTATGCGGTGCGGGCGATTGGAAAAGCGTTGAACACGGCCTGGCGGGCAGGGCCGCGCTGCGTGGCACGGCCGGCGCTGGTCTCGTAAGCATTGATCACGGCTTCGGCGACTGCCACCTGGTGACAGGCAAGGTTGGCGAAACGCTCGGCGTTGCCCTTGAAATAGGTCTGCAGCGCAGCTATAGGCTCGCGCTCTTCGGACAGTCGCATGAGTTCCTTCCGCTCCTGGTCCGTCAGGTCGTCCACGAGAGTCGCAGGGTCAAGAAGATGCAGCAGGCCTTGACTAATGACGAAATTGCTCGGCTCGTACACATCGTCGCAACCGATGTGCACCGGCGAAAGGGTGGAAATCGACAGCGGCCGCACGGTCGAGATCATGATGCGACTCCCATCGCCAGAGGCAGTGCCGGCGCGTAGCCCTGATGGACGGTGCCTGGCTCGACCTTTGAAAGGCGGCCATCGCCACCGATGCCGGTGCCAACGAATACCCGGGGCGTGAACGGTCCACTTGGAGTCAGCACCGCTCCAGTGCCTGCCAACAGGATCGGGGTCTTGAACGGATTGCCGCCCAGCGCATGCAGGTTGCCGTGGCGGCCGAACCGCGTCAGCACCCGCCAATAGCTGCGTTGACGGTCGAAGTGCCCGCCGCGTGGAACACAGGGCGCGAGCGTCCAGTGCCCATCCGCGCCGGGAGGCGGTGTACACGCGAAAGGGACGATCGTTTCCAACAGGAACTTACCCAAGCCGACGCTGGCATCGCGGCCGAATCCGCTGGCTCCGATGGCGGTCAGGAGGGCGCCTACTTCATCTGGCGTTGCGCGTGCATCGTCCAGCCCGAGATAGAGGTCCATACGCTGCCCAGGGGCGTGAAAGATCGTCTGCGTCGTGTAGGGTGCAAATTCTCCCTCGCCGGTGGTGCCGGTCAAGCGGTTGAGCGTGTTGTGCATCTGAGTGGCAGCCACCGGGGCCATTTTTTCAAACGCGACCGAGTCGTCCACGGCGCTACCCAGCAGGGCGGCGAGGCTGTGCGTTTGTTCGCCCAACGCGAATTTGTCGACTGGAATCCAGCGCTTGCGCTTCGCGGCTTTGCGCGCCGCGGGATCTATCAAGGGTTCGAAGTGCTGCGGCAGCGAGGGCTTGGGCAGGTATCCAGCCGGGAAACCGTCTGACACCACCAGCCAGGGTTCGCCGGCGGTGTAGCCGGCAATTCGGCGTACCAGTTCAGCATCGCCACGCGCCGCGCGCAGCGCCCAACACATTTGCCCGAACAAGGTGTCGCCTGTCAGGGGTGTACCCAGCGGCGTCTGTAGCTTAAGCGTCGCCCGGTGGAGCGTGTGCGTCATGACGTCAGGCAGCCGAGGCGAACAGCTGAATGGCGTCGAACCGGGGCTGCAGCGGTTCACCATCGAGCGCCAGTTTCGACAGTACGACCTTGCCGTAACCGCGCGAACCAGATCCGCCGAGGCTGTCGGCCTCGAGCAATTTGAGCCCTTCGAGCAGCAGGGGCAGCAGGTCCTCCCCGTCGACCACTTTGAGCGAAAGCCGGAAGTTGAATTCCGCCCCGGCGATAACGCGCTCGGTGAAACGCGGATGCTCGGCGACTCCGGCGATCCGGTTGATGGAGTTCTCGCTTTTCGCTTCCGTGGCGAGGATGTTGCGCGCACGCACGGCAGCCAGCCAGGCCGGATCGAGTGCGCAATCCCAGAATGCCAGGCGCGTCGGCCCGATCTCGGCCACCACGCGATCCACGTCTTTGCTTGGCGCACCGCCGAAGAGGCGCAGCAGGTTGCGCGCGTCATTGTTGTCGACCTTGGACAGGTGTTCGAACGAGAACGGCCTGCCATTCGAAGCAGTCACCAAACCCAGCTTCCACTCCAGCAGGCTGCGGACCTTGCCCTTGAGTGACGACCCCGGGATATAGGGTTGCCCATCGAGTGGATTCTTGACCACAGGATTGTCCGTACCACCGATGCGCATATCGGTATCGCCCGCTCCGATGTGCAGGCCGGTCTTGAGCGTCAGGATGCCGGTGACTTGCTTGATCTGTGTCAGTTGCATTTTTCTCTCCTGAATGGTCAGCGTCGCAATGCTTTGAGAAAGCCGAGAACCGCCTCGAAATGGAGACGAAAGTGATTGAGTGCCGTGGCGCTGGTGGTGGCCTTGATGCATTCGCGGAACCAGCGCTCGAATTCGGGCCCGACAAGTTCGCGTCCTTTTGCGTACGCGACTTTGGCGTTGAGCATGCGAATGAAAGCCTCGAACTGCCTGAATTTTTCGGCATCGCCGTCTATGCGCTCCTGCCAGCTGACAAGCTCGTCGTAGAACCGCCGGATCTGAGAAGACTTGTTCATGTTCATTCCCTGCTTCGAATGGCGCGCCTCCTCATCAAGCTTGCGCGCCTGGTCCTCCGCGAGCGTGTCAAACAGCTCGGGGGACGGAATAGCCAGGTCGAAATTCAGTGCCATGGAAGAGTCTCCTTGAAATCAAGTCTAGAACGGCGGTTAATGGAAATCTGAAATGGCAAGCTTGCGGCTTCAATCACGTTGTTGGTAGAGCAAAACGGAAAGCGGCAGGCGGTAACTACCCCGATACGTGCCGAGCGCGCCGCCGATCTCGGCGATTGCGGCCTTCACAATTGCCTCGCGACGCGAGCGTGCACCATCGTCGCCCTTGACCCTGTCGCCGAAGAATCGTGCCAGACGATAGTGCAGTTGGGACCGCCAGAGGGCGTCCTCCGGCCGCCGGCTCGCCGAGCGGTCGGAAAGCTGCAGAAGCGAATAGGTGAGCGAAGTCGAGAAGCCCGCGCCGTGGCGATCGGCCTGCCGCATCAGGTCTTCGAGGGCGCCGCGGTGTTTTCCCATCAACAGGTGCCAGTCATCCCAGGCGACGACGCAGTTCCACAGGGACACCGCGTTCTTTGCCGCACCGTTCCTGGTGTGCGCCTTGGCGGCATCGAGTGCCTGTTCCGCGCTGCGCGCCAGGTGGCGTACCGGGGTCTTCGGGTGCGTCATCACCATCCCCGCGGAGAACGTGACCGCGTCGTTCTGCGCGACGTAGTCGGTAAAGCGCAGACGCATCGCGGCGGCCAGTGCAAGGGTCGACTCCCATGGTCCGATGAGGAAAAAGTCGTCGCCGCCGGCGAACACCGTGTAGGTGTTGCGATAGCGCGCGATGCCATGCTCGTCCTTGCCGTGCTCGCAGAACCACGGCAGCCAGATCGCGAAAAACGCGTTGACCTGGCGCGAAAGCGACGCCATCTTGGCGAAGGTCGGTTTTTCGAGGCCGCGCTGGAACAGCGCGCCGAGATTGTCGATATCCCCCTTGACGGCGACCGTGGCCACTTCGCCGCGCCATTTGCCGTTCTCAAGCAAGCGCTTGTCCTCGCAAGCAATGTGATGCAGGGTCTTGATCGGGCTTTGGCGGTCGAATTCAGCCTCGGCAGCCCACTTGCCGTACTTGTCGGAGACCGCCTGGTCTTCCGCGTCGAAGCGCGGCACGTAACCATTAACGAAGCGCCGCGCATAGCCGCGCCAGATGCGCCCGTCGGCCTCGGGGGCGTCGAAGTCCCACGCGCGCAGCAAGGAACCGTCGCGAACCAGCTCACCGTACTTGCCGGAGTCCGGTTCGTCCGCCACGAACGCCGCCCGGTAGCCAAAATAGTCGAGGCCTAAGGTTGGCAGCGTCGCGCTTTCACGCACGATCAGCAGGCGGGCTCGGCGCGTCAGGGCCTCGCCGATGCTGATCTGGTCATGCGCCAGCCGTGATATGGCGTAGCCGCGCGCTGCCGTCGTTTCAGGGTCGGCGGGATGCTTGCCGTTGATGCGGCAGACGCCGAGATTGTTGTCGAATGAATCGAGAAAGCCGTCGAATGATGCGGTCGCGAAGTCGGCGCAAAGGTCGAACCGCTGGTGCTTGGCATCATCGAGCGCGTCGAACAGCCGGCGGATCAGGTCGCCGAACCGTCCCGCCGCGAAGTCGCTGCAGGAGGCCGGGGTGCACGCGACGCCAACCCCGATGTCGCCATAGGTATGCTTGAGACACCAGGCATCGAGGGCGACTCGGCAGCGTTCGATCGCCTCGCGGGCAGCTTGGGTGTTCGGAGCGACGATCAAAAACTTGCCGGCCGCGTTCACGATCTGCGACGTGGACGGCAATTGGAGTTCGTCCAGGACCCGCAAGGCCGCGGTCTCGGCCAGCAGCGAGACCTGGAACGAGCGTCCGCGCAAGAGTTTGTGGGCGTGCTTTTGGGTGTCGCCACCCTCGGCAAAGATGAAATCCTGAATGCCGAAGAAGTCTCCCTGGATGAGCAGGAATTTCTGCTCGTCCCATCCCTCGCGCACCGCCGTCGCGTTTTCGCTGCCGGCGTCGTGATGCCAGCGCCAAAGCGCGGTCGCCAGGGCGGCTGCCGCCTTGCTGTGGTCGTAGAGGGAAACTTCAGGCTTTATGCCGAACGCGGTAGCCGAGGGCACGGCATGGGTGATCGTCAGCCACAGGCTGTCGAAATGGTCCAGCCACAGCGCCAGGTTGGCCTTGTGGGACTTGGGGATCTTCCTGATCTCCTGCAGCAAGGCATCCCACAGCAGGTGGTATTGCGCCTTGGCGGCGGCATTGTCCCGTGGTGTGCACTGCTCAGCCGGCTGTGGAAAGATGCTGTTCGCGCTCAGCGCCTGCAGCGGATGGCGCCACTTCAGCTCGCCTTCGGCCACCTTGGTCTTGTCAAGCTGCTCAAACAGAGTTAGCAGGCGCGCGCAGTAGTGGTTGTCGCGCTCACGCAGATTGTTGTACTCGGTGTCGAACTTGTCGCGCTCGAAACCGGACGCCACCCGATCGGCCGTGGCGACAATCCATTGCAGGAATGTGTCCGGGACATGGTGGGCGCTCGCGGCATTGACCGCGGAGTCGGTTCGATTGGAGTCGCCGCCATCGGCAAACGGCGCGCCACCCTGGCGCAGATCAGGGAAATGGCCGGTCGCCTCAAGCGCATCCCAGCCCAGGCCGGTGTATGCGGCATGAACATGCGTGTGGTAGCCGCCCTCCTTTCGAAACGGGCAGTAAAGCGTCTTGTGCGCGTCGAGCGTGCCGCCATGATCGATGCCTGCGCGCTCGGCGACCTTGCCGAGGTCGTGCAGAAACGCGGTGAGTGCGATTCGAGAGGAAGCTTCGATCAGATTCATGGCAAGAATTGGGGTTGATCAATGAGAGGGCGACGTATGACAAACGCATTTCGGCAGATGTGCATTCATCGTTTGGAGATTCTGCTGGTCGTCAGGATAGGCGATGTGCCCGCGTACGGCAATGGTGGCAAGCTTGCCGTTTATCGGCGCTCCCGATCTCATTTGTTTTGTTGAGTTCCTTTGGTCTGGATGTCGAAGTGAACGGACTCAGGCGGAATGGTGAGTTGATAGCGGCGCGGGCGGGTGCCGTTGTCGTCGATCAGGAACGGACCGGCACCGGGGCCCAATTCGCGCCTGATCAGGCGACGCAGTTTCGACAGGTGGGTCGAAAAGTAGCTTCCGTCCATGCCTTTCCGGAGGGCGTGTTCGGTATCGTCGAGGTCCGCCGCAGCGCCGGCGATCAGGCGCAGCTCGCGAAGAAAGCGCCGCGCCCAATCCGCGTCGCCGACTTCCTTCTTCGGTGCCGGTAGCGCGACTTCGTGCGCTTGCCGGGCACGAGCGAACGCGCTCAGCAGGGCGAGCTCTGCCGGCGGCAAGCGGAACCATTTGTTTGCGGCACGCACACGGCGGCGCGAAACGTCGATCAGGAGTTCTGGCGGCGCCAGCGAGTTGCGTGCTGCATCCACGGTTTGACTGAAAGAGGCATTTCCGGTCAGCAACGATTCCGGCAAACCATGTCGCAGGCTGACAAACGGGATTTCCGCCAGGGTCACCGTAGCTTTCGCGGTGTCGACCAAGCCGCGGTCGTGCGGCAGTTCCAGGACTTTACTGTAAGGGGTTGGGTAGTAAAAGCCCAAGGTGGACTCGAATGGCTCGGAAACCAAAACGTGAGAAAGACGGTCCTGCTCACGCCCATAGAGAGACAGCGCATAGCCAAGGAAAAATCCCATCGTTTTGCGACCACCGGCGATCGAGACGTGCAGGGCGCAGTCCGAATCGGAGGTCAACGTTCGCATGTGATCGGTGATGAAATCCGCGGCCGCTTTGTTCTCCTCGGGTGTGCGAATGTCGTCCAGCGCGATTCCCGCGGCGTCACGCAGGACATGAATGTTCGAGTCCGAAAATTCAATCGGGGGCAATGCGTAGTCCGCTCTCAGTCGATGAAACCAGCCGGGCTCGAGGGACAACAAGCCAAGCCGCGCCTTCTCGGCACCGCCGCGCGTTGTAATCAGGTGCACTTCGGTCGGCACGAACGCCGGACTGGTCGTCGCCAGCGCGTACAACGTTTCCGTCACGATCTGAGGAGAGAGCCCGGTAACTGCGACCAGGACGCGGCGGCGATAGGCGGAAGGGGGGCGCACGGCTTAATTTGTCGCTATTGGTCTTGCATTCTCGCTCATCCATCAAGGCTAGTCGGGTGTTGGCAAGCTTGCCATTTCGACGTGTTTGTTGAATTAGCGCTACAGACCCGCAGGTGTTCTGCGTGGCCTACTTCTTCGCCGCCTTCTGCTGCGCCGCCGCCGCGTCCAGCATCGCATGCAACATATCCAGCTTGGGCACCTGCGGCTTCGGGTAACAAGCGCGGCTGTGCGTAAGCTTCAGCGCCAACATCGCTTCAACCAGCTTGTAAGTCATCGGGCCCGGATTGATCAGCGGTACCGGCAGGCGCTCGGCCAGCCACAGGGCGGCCTGGTGCATGGTGGTGGAGCCCAGTATCACCACGTCGGCGCCGTCTTGTTCCACGCATTGCATGCAGATCTCCAGCATCTTCGGGAAGACCTTGTCCTCCTTGCCGTCCATCAGGGTGTCGAAACTGGGTTCCACGTCGAAGGAGCGTACCGAGGCGCATTGCGCGGTCAGGCCCCATTCGGGAATGGCTTTTTTGTAGCGCACGATCGCCGGTTTCCATTGCGCCAGCACCGAGAATTTCGAGCCCAGGGTAAGGGCGAACAGCATCGAGGCGCGGCCGGGGGAGACTACCGGGATGTCGAGCACCGAGCGCAGTGCCAGCATGCCGGAATCGCTCATGGTGTCGATGCAGACGGCGTCGTAGCCTTCTTCCTGGGCGCTGGCGCCGGCTTCGAAGATGGCCAGGTCCATCAGGGTCCAGTCGTGCGGGCTCATGAAGGAGGTGGGGCCGGCCTTCACCGGGCGGTAGTGGAATTCGCTGTCGGGTTCGAGTTTCACCGCCTTCAACTGGTCGCGGCGGCGGGCCACGCCTTCCGCATCCAGGGCGAAGGGCACGATCACGAGGATTTTCGACATGGTTTACTTTCCTTGTTGTTGATGTTGTTGCGCGGCCGCCAGCATGGCGTCGATCATGTCAACCTTGGGTACCAGGGGTTGCGGGAAGGCCTTGCGGCTGTGGCTGAGCTTGAGCGCGATGGCCGCTTCGGCCAGCTTGTAGGTGAGCGGGCCGGGGTTGATCACCGGTACCGGCAGGCGCGCGGCCAAATAGGCGTGGGCCTGGTGCATGGTGGTGGAACCGAGCAGGATCACGTCCGCCCCGTCTTCCTCGATGCAGCGCAGCGCCGCTCTGAGCAGCAGCGGAAACACTTCATCTTCCTTGCCGTTCATAAGGCTCTGGTTGTCGGGCGCGATGCCGATCGAGCGTATCGAGGCGCAGCGATACTGCAGGCCCAGTTCGGCGATGGTCTTGCGATACAGGTGGCGCCAGCGCTCCCACATGATGAGGATGGAGAAGCGCTCGCCCATGGTTTGCGCCAGCAGCATCGAGGCACGCCCGGGGCCGATCACCGGAATCGACAGCAGCGAGCGCAGCGGCGTCACGCCGGAATCGCTCATGGTGTCGATGCACACCGCGTCATAGCCCTCGGCTTCGGCGTTGCGGCCGGCATCGACGATCGAAATGTCCGCCAGCACCGAATCATGCTCGCTTACGTAATTGGCCGGCGCCGCGCGCACCGGGCGGAAGTCGTAACTGACATTCGGGTCGAGCTTCACCGCCGCAAGCTGCGCCATGCGCTGCAGGCGGTTTTCCTCACTCATCGGGAACGGCACGATCACCAGCACTTTCGCCATCTGCCTTGTCCTTGATTGTTCGGTTCATGGATCATGCCGAATCAGGCGGCTTGCGGCAAGTGATTCTCAGCGGCGCGGCCCTGCTCCACGACTTGAGTGCCAAAAAGGGAGGATGACAACTCTGCTTGGCGCACTGCAGTAGCAGACGCGATACCTTACACGTGACAACTACAGGTGAGGCAGATCAGGATGGCGCTCGTGCCGGCGCGGGGACTCCTTGTCCGCGTCGGGCGGTGGCCGCCAACCTGGCGTTGACGCGCGGCATCACCTCGGTTGCCAGCAGTTGCATCGAGCGAAACCAGCCGTCGCGCGCTTGCGGGTCGGCGTAGTCGTAGCCGATCTGCAAGAGCGTGCCGAAGCCGCCGGTCAATTCGTGCTGCTCGACTATCTGCTCGGTCACCTGGTCCGGGGTACCGACGAACCATGAGCCGTGCGCCACCATGTAGGCGGCGTCGGCGTGGCCCTGCTGCGGTGCGCTGTTGCGCCGAAACAGGTCGAGAATGCGCATTTTCTCGATGATCAACCTGAAATGGCGGTCCCAGAATTGCCCCATGCAGCCTTCGACCGCGGCGCGCCGCGCCTCTTGCGCGCTGTCGGCCACGTAGATGTCGCGCGCATGGCGCCATACCGCTCGTTGCGGGCTGCGCCCGGAGAGTGCCGCGCCCTCAAGCACCGAATCCCAATGCACGCCCACATTCTCCGGCGCAACATGGAACGAGAGCGGAATGTAGCCGTGCTCGCCGGCCAGCCGCATCGAACCCGACTTCGGCATGAAGCCGGCAAACGCGATGCGCGGTTCGGGCGGCGCATAAGGCGTGGCGTGCCAGTAGTAGCGGTCGTTGTATTCCGGCTTGTGCACCTTCCAGAACTTGCCGTCGAAGGCGTCGGGGCCGCCGGGTTTCCAGCAGTCGAGGATGATCGTCAAGGCCTCGCGCATCATCTCCTGGTGCTGGTCTGTGCGCGGGTCGATGCCGTAGAGCTGGAAATCGGTGGGCGTGCCGCCGGCGCCGAAGCCGAATAGCAGGCGGCCGCGCGCCATGTGGTCCAACTGCGCCAGTTCCAGCGCCAGGCGCACCGGGTGCGAGTTGTAGAGCACCTCGACTCCGGTGCCCAGCATGATGCTGCGAGTTTCGCCCAGGGCGCGCGCAATCAGTTGCTGCGGCGAGACGATCGGCTCCCATGGCGTGGTGAAGTGCTGGCCGATCCAGGCCTCGTCGTAGCCATAGGCATCGGCGCGGCGGATCACTTCGAGATTCCAGTCGAGCGCCTCGGCCAGCGGCCGGCCTGGCAGCGTGGCGGGCATCAGGAACAGGCCGAGTTTCATGTTGGATTCTCCAACTGGCTGAAATTTGCTTGAGCGACAAACTATACAGAACGCGAGAAGTTCGTCACTCCCGGGAAATCGGCAATCCACAGGTTCTGCGTGGCAATGTCCTGGCCCCCCGCACGCCGGCTTTTAGCGCCTGAAACCGGAGGCACTCAAAGCGGCGCGTCGCAGCGGGACTGAGCGCAGCCGCTTCAGCCGGCCTGCTTTTTCCACGCATCGACAATCTCGGCCGCGGTTGCCGGCCACACCCCGCGGCGACTCATGATGTGATCCAGCGCCGCCTCCAGCGCGCCGATGCGGTAGGGCTGGCCGGTGATCCACGGGTGCAGTGAAATCGACATGATGCGGCCGCCCTGGTGCGCCGACTCGCGGTACAACTGGTCGAACTGGTCGATCAGGGCGTCACGAAAATCATCTTCGGTGTGATGGTTGTTGATGAGTATCTGGTAGTCGTCGATATCGCAGGAATGCGGCATTGCCGTCACCGGGCCGGACGCGGTATTGAAGGCGTAGGGCATGTCGTCGTTGACCCAGTCGCACAGATAGTCGCAGCCGCCGGCGGCGATCAAATCCGGCGTGGCGTATGACTCCGACTTCGCCGGCGACAGCCAGCCGCGCACTTTCTGCCCCGAGGCGCGGCGCAGAATCGCCAGGGTTTCGGTGACCAGACGCTGCTCTTCGGTGGCGTCCATGCCGCCGTAGTGCAGATGGTCCATGTCGATGCCGTTGGCCAGCACCTCCCAGCCGCGCTCCACACAGGCCTTGATGAGTGCCGGATAGCGCACCGCCACCGCCGCATTGGTTGCCACCGAGGCCTTGATGCCGCGCGCCACCAGCGCTTGCATGATGCGGAAAATCCCCACCCGGTTGCCGTAGTCGCGCAAGGTGTAGTGGCGCAGGTCGGGGTAGGAGGTGACCATCGCGCCGGGCGCCTTGAAGGGTTTGCCCTGCATGTCGAGCGGAAACCATTCGAGCGCGGGCACCACCCACAGCGCCACCCGCGCGCCGCCCGGCCATGCCACTGGCGGCCGGGTATGCAATTGCGACCAGGCGTAACGCTCATGGTCCATGCCGTAACGGCGCTTCTCGTACTTCAGGTAATCGGCCGGCACGCTCATTTGACACCCCTCTTTTGGCTGCCTGACATCTTGCCCGAGGAAGGCTGAGCGCCCCCTGCAAGCGGCCGGGCCGGCGCGCTCATAGCGGCGCCTCAACAACCGCGTGCGACGCATGCGCAAAGGCGTCGTAGTTGTGGTCGAGAAAATGCTGCGCGATCTCGCGCCCGGTAGCCAGCCACACCTTGTCGTGGCCGCAGATGTAATCCAGCGCTTCTTCAAACGCCTTGATGCGGTAAGGCTGGCCCACCAGATAAGGGTGCAGCGGGATGCACATCACCGTGCCCGAAGCCGCGCCTTCGGCATACAGGCGGTCGAACTGGCGCTTGAGGATCTCCGCATAGCGCCGCGGGCTCACCAGGTTGACGTTGTAGACCAGCACGTCATTCATTTCCAGCGAATAGGGCACCGACACCAGGCGCCCCTTTTTCACCTTGACCGGCCCGGGCTGATCGTCATGAAACAGGTCGCACACATAGGTGAGGCCCATCTCGGCCACCAGGTCGAGCGTGTTGTCGGTATAAGTGAGTGCCGGCGCCAGCCAGCCATCGAGCTTCTGCCCGGTGTGCTTCTTGATCGTATCGATCGAATCCTGGATCAGCGCGCGTTCCTGCGCCTCATCCATGTTGAAGACGTAACGGGTGTTGTAGGTGCCGTGCGAATAAAACTCCCAGCCGCGTTCAGCGCAGGCCAGGATGATCTCCGGGTGGTGCTCGCACATCGCCACATTGAGCGAGACGCTGCCACGAATGCCGCAACGGTGCATCGCCTGCATCATGCGCTCGAAGCCGGCGCGGTTGCCGTAATCGCGATAGGCATAGTTGAGCACGTCAGGCTGCGGCCTCGCCCAGGCGGTGCGCGACGGGTTCTTCGGCGGGTCGAGCTCGTAGAACTCGATGTTGGGTGCCACCCAGAAAGCGACGCGCGCACCATTGGGCCAGGTGATCTGCGGGCGGGTGCCGTCGTTCGGCAGGTAATCATACAAACCGGGGTCGCGGGCCATGCTGCTCTCCTCTAGCCCTGGTTGGCCGGCATCGTATCGAGAAAAGCCAGCGCCTCGGCCACCGGGATCACGTCGCAATACTTGAGCGCCATGTCGTAGAGGTTGGCGAAATGCGGGCTCTCGTGCTTGTCGGCCGTGGTTTCCTCCGGCACGATGGTGCGGTAGCTGCGCTGCAGGCTGTCGACGGCGGTGGCGCGCACGCAGCCCGAGGTCGAACCGCCGGTGACGATCACGGTGTCGATCTTGTGGAAGTTGAAGATCGAGCCGAGATTGGTCTCGAAAAACGCCGAGGCCATGCGCTTGTTGATGATGATGTCGCGCTTCCTGTCGATCACCAGGCGATCATCGAATTCGCTGCGGCGCGAGCCGACCTTGATGTTCTGCAGCGAATCGGGGGTATCGGTGCGGGTGCCCCACACGCCGCAATCCTCGCCCGAATCCATGTAGGCGACATAGGTCCAGATCACCGGGAAGTTTTTCGCGCGCATGGCCGCGGCCAACCGGTTCACATAGTCCAGTTGTTTGGGGTCGGTCTCGTAGGCGGTGATGAACTCGCCCGCATTGGTATAGGCCTTCTGGATATCGACATTGATCAATGCCGGGCGCGAACCGAAGCCGAAGCGCTTGCGGGTCGGGTTCTTCTTCACCGCTTCGAACAGCTGTCTTGCGGTTTTGTCGGATGTTTCCATGATGGCCTCGTGGTATGGGTGGAGGGATGTGTACGGTCACGAAAATGACGCTGCGTTGGTGATTGTCACCCTGGCGCAGGCGGGGGGCCAGGCGATTGCCGCCCGGCAGCACCGGATTCCCGCTTCCTCGGCAATGACGTGTTTCCTGTGTTGTCCATGGCTTGTCGCGCAATCAAGTGCCCTTGCGGCTGCGGATTGCAATTCTGCAAGTTTAATTGGTCTACCTGGCCGGTAGTTGTGGATCGAAATTGAGCGTCAGGTGGGTTTCGTATTGCGTCGGTGTGCCATCGCGCATGGCGGGGGCGAAGCGGAACTGCGGAATCGCTGCATCGACGGCCGCATCGAAAATCAGTGGCGGGTCGGCGGCGATGATGCGGTGGCGCACCGGCACGCCGTCAATCCCCACCAGCACCGCCACCAGCAGGGTGCCGGCGCGGCCGCGCTGGCGCGCTTCACGCGGGTACTCGAACGCGGGCTGCTCGCGCACCGCTGCGCCGGCGACAAAGGGCACGCCGCTGAACACGGACTGCGGCATTGCGGCTTGCGCGAGCGCATTGCAGGCCAGCACCGCCAGGAGGCTCGCCGGAACGCGCCGCCACCTGCGCGGCGCGGCTGTGGGAAAACACTGCACAAGCCCCAGCGCCATGGACTCTCGAACAGCAGTCTGCAAGCGCATCAGGACGCGGCGAAAGCGGCCCTGGTTCCCTGCGGGCTGCTGCGCTGTTTCCTCAGTCAACCTTCGCTCCACTGGCCTTGACCACCGTTGCCCATTTGTTGATTTCGCGCTGCAGGTGGGCGGCGAATTCGGCCGGGGTCGAGCCGACCGGCTCGGCGCCAAGGCCGGCCAGGCGCTCGCGCACATCAGGCAAATTCAGGATGCGCTGCACTTCGAGCGCAAGCTTGTCGACAATCGGTTTGGGCGTGGCGCGCGGCGCGAACAGACCCGACCAGGCATCGGCATAAAAGCCGGCATAGCCCGATTCGGCGATTGTCGGCAGTTCCGGCGCGGCCGCCGAGCGTTTCTGGCTGGTGAGCGCCAGCGCGCGCAGCCGCCCGGCCTTGACATGCGGCAGCGCCGAGGGCAGGCCGTCCATCATCACCTGCACCTGGCCACCGATCAGGTCGGCCACCGCTGGCGCACTGCCGCGATACGCAATATGCACCATGAAAATCCCCGCCTCGCGCTTGAGCATTTCCATGCCCAGGTGCGCCGCGGTGCCGCTGCCAAGCGAGGCGTAGTCGTATTTGCCGGGTGAGGCCTTGGCCAATGCAATGAATTCCCTGAGCGTCTTCGCTGGTACGGACGGATGCAGCACCACCACATTGGGCACCACCGCCACTTGTGAAATCGGCTCGAAATCCTTCACCGGGTGATACGGCATTTTCGAATACAGCGAAATGTTGATCGCATGCGATCCGGTCACGCCCATTACCAGCGTGTAGCCATCGGGCGCCGCCTTGGCCACCACATCCGAGCCCACATTGCCACCGGCGCCGCTGCGGTTTTCCACCACGACCGCCTGCTTCCAGCTCTGGCCCATCTTGTCGGCGATGGCGCGCGCGGCGATGTCGGTGGCGCCACCGGCCGGGAACGGCACGACAATGCGCATCTGTCTGGAAGGGAAGGCGTCGGCCTGGGCCAGCGCGCAGCCGGGCAGGAAGGTGAGGAGAACGCATGCGGACCAGGCCCGCAACATTGAATTCATGTCGACCATCCTGCCAAAGTGAAAGCGCATCATGACCAATTTTTCGGTTTCCCGCCAAAGGTTTCTGCTGCGTGCGCTGGCCGCTGCGGTGGCGCTCGCGGTCGGCTTGGCGCTAGCAGGTGGCGCGCATTTGATGCGGGCGCGAGTCTGAATTTGCCAACGCCAAGGCATGCAGGTTTGCGCTCAGAAAAGCAAATCCCACAGCACCCGCATATTCACATCCACCTCGGAGGCCAGCAGCGCGTTGGCGAACACGAAGGCTTTTTCATTCGGCACGCTGGCTTCGGCATAGCGCATGAATTTGGCCGCCACATCTTCGGCTGACAAGGGCATCGAAGGATCACCGGGAATCGAGCGCACGTCGCGCTCGTGGTCGCGATAGCCGGCGGATACCAGGAGCGAGCCACCACGCTTGCCGCTGGCCTCGAAGGCCGGGTCGATCGCGATTTCCACCAGCGCCTCCAGGCGCCGCATTTCAGGGTCGGTGAAGCGTTCGCCGCGATAGGCGCCGGCATCGAGTACGCCGAAGCGCAGCATCGAGGCTATGCCAAACGAGAGCGAGAACTGCGCCTGGATCGGCGTCGCCGGCGCGCGGTTGCCGCAATAAATGCTGGCTTCGCGATAGGTCGACAGCACAATCCGCGTGATGGCGCCGGTCTGCCCCTTGAGTTCCTCGCGCACGCTTCTGGCCATTTCCGCACCGTAATGCACATGGCGCACGGCGGCATGCGGCTTGATGTAGGCGTCGAGAATCAGGTCTTCATGCGCGGCTGGCAACAACTCATGCGCGGCCGCGCTGTAAGCGCTGGCGTAAACCTGCAACGCCTGGTCCGGCGCGTCGATGCCGGCAAGCGCCGCTTGTGCCGCCATCAGGCCCAGTTGCGCGCTGTGCGCCAGGTATGTGTTGCGTGCGGTCTTGCCGGCGGCGACCGGCAGGTACAGGCTGGTGGGCAACTGGCAGGCAGCGATGTCGATCGCGCGTGCGATGCCGTCGGCATCCTGCCCCATCAGCCGGGCCACCGCGGCGGCGACGCCCAGGCCGGGCCAGTTGCCATCGACATGCATGCCGGGGCGGATGCGCAGCCAGCCGCCGGCGCGGGCGCCAACTTCGTAGCCCAGCGCCAGCGCATCGGTCAGGGCATCGAGCCCGCGCCCGCCCGCGACCGCCAGCGGCAGCAGCGCCGCCACCACCGCCACGCCAGGCCGGCCGTGGGCACGGGCGTGGCCCTCGCAGGCTTCGTCCCAGGTGGCGGCCATGGCGGCCACCTGCGAGGCGGCCGAAAGCGCGAGCCGCCGCCCGCCCGGAAAGGTGAAGGGACCGGATTCGATCGCCGATGCGTTTTGCTCGAAGGCGCGCACCTCCGGTGCGCTGCGTGCGGCCAACATGCAGCCGATGGTGTCGAGCAGGATCAGGCGCGCCGCATTGGCGGCGGCAACGTTTGCCGGGCGTGTGGCGCGCAGTGTGGCAGCGGCCTTGAGCGCCGCGGCATGTGCCTGCCAGGCGCCAGGCTCGCTTGAGGCCATGCTCATGCAGCCGTGGTGCTCAGGTTCCCTTGACGCCGGCGGCCTTGATCACCGGCCCCCAGCGGCGGATTTCGCTCTGGATGAAGGCGGTGTATTCAGCCCCCACCATGTAGCGTGGCGTCAGGCCGAGCTCGGAGAGCTTGCCCTGAAACTCGGGCTGCGCGATCACCTTGACGAGCTCGGGCTGCAGGCGATCCAGGATGTCCTTGGGCACCTGCGCCTGGGTCGATATGCCGAACCAGGCCTCGCCGCCGGTGCCAGGCACCACTTCATCCATGGTCGGCACGTCCGGGTAGGCCTTGAGGCGCTCGCTGCTGGCGGCGGCCAGGGCGCGCGCGCGACCGCCGCGAAGGTAGCCGCCGGCGGCCACCGGGCCGTCGAGCACGGCATCGAGCTGGCCGGCGATCATGTCGGCGGTGGCCGGGCCGGTGCCCTTGTAGGGAATGTGCACCATGTCGATGCCGGCGCGCTGCTTGAGCAGTTCGCCACTGAGGTAGCCGGCCGAGCCGACTCCGGCCGACGAATAGTTGAGCACGCCCGGCTTGGCGCGCGCCATGGCGATGAATTCACGAAAGCTCTTGGCCGGGTGGTCGGCGCGCACGATCAAGAGGTTTGGCAACATGCCCAGCAACACCAGGTGCGCGAAATCATCCATCGGCTTGTAGGTGACGGTGTTGATCTGCGGCCCGAGCGAAATCGAGGCGTTGTTCGACATGAAGAGCGTGTAGCCATCGGGCGCCGCTTTCGCCGCCACGTCCGCGCCCACCGTGCCGCCGGCACCAGGGCGGTTTTCGACCACGAACGAGAACCTGGTGCCTTCCTGCAGGCGCTGCGCCAGAAAGCGCGCCAGGATGTCGGTCGAGCCACCCGGCGCGAACGGCACGATGATGCGGATCGGGCGATTCGGCCAGGCTTGCGCCAGAAGCGGCGCGCAAGTGCCGGCCGCCGCCGCAGCCGCGGCTACAAGAAAGGTACGACGCTGGTTCATGCGGGAATCCTTTTGCGGTTTCAATGCTGGCGTGGTTTCGCCGTGGCTATCAAAGCATTACCATGGCGACAATGAGGAGATTGCTGCAATGACCCATAGTGTACTGATTGCCGGCGCCGGGCCGGTGGGGCTCACCGCGGCGCTGGTGCTGGCCGACGCCGGCGCCGCGGTTCAGGTGTTCGAAGCCGAAGCCGATGTGATCGACGATCTGCGCGCCTCGACCTTCCATCCGCCCACGCTCGACATGCTCGAACGCTTCGGCATCACCGCCGACCTGATCGCCCAGGGTCTGATCTGCCCGCACTGGCAGATTCGCCTGCATCCGGGCGGCGAGCGCGCCGTGTTCGACCTGGCGGTGCTGGAAGGTGAGACACGTCACCCCTATCGCCTGCAATGCGAGCAGTGGAAACTGTCGCGCGCACTGCTGGCACGCTTGAAGGCAATGCCCGGGGTCGAAATGCATTTCGCCACCCGCGTGACCGGCCTGACCCAGGACGCCAGCGGCGTCAACCTGAACATCGAGGCCGAAGGCCGCAACGACTGTGTGCGCGGCGCCTGGCTGATCGGCGCGGATGGTGCCAGAAGCGTGGTGCGCAAGGCCGTCGCCCTTGAGTTCGATGGCCAGACTTATCCGGAAACCACCATCCTGGCGACCACCCGCTTTGCGTTCGAAGACCATCTCGAAGGCTTGTCCAATGTCAGCTACTGCTGGAAGGCCGGCGGCAACTTCAGCCTGCTCAAGGTGCCGGGCCGCTGGCGTGTCTCGATCTATCCGCGCGAAGACATGTCGATCGAGGAACAGCTGGCACCGGCGAACATCGAAGCGGCGCTGCAGGAAATCGTGCCGCGCGCGCAGGCCTACGAGGTGCTGGAAGCACGGCCCTACCGGGTGCATCAGCGCATCGTTGCGCGCTACCGTGTCGGCCGCGTGTTCCTGGCTGGCGACGCCGCCCACTTGAACAGCCCGGCCGGCGGCATGGGCATGAATGGCGGGGTGCATGATGCGTTCAACCTGGGCGAGAAGCTGGCCGCTGTGATATCCGGTGGCGCCGATCGGCAACTGCTCGACCTCTATGACCTGCAGCGTCGCCCGGTGGCGCGTGAGCAGATTCTTGCCCAGGCCGACCGCAACCGGGCGCGCATGCGCGAGAAGGATGATGGCAAGCGGCGCGAAATGCTGGCCGGCATGCAGGCGCTTATCGCCGACCGCGACAGGCTCAAGGCACATCTGCTGAAGACCTCGATGATCGAGGGATTGCGGCAGGCCGCGCAGGTGGTCAATTGAGTAGTGCACCCGTGCTGCATCGCCTGAGCGAACTGCAAGCATGAGCAGGTTCGCCCCCTCGGGCAGCGGCCTGGTCTATTCCAGCGACAGCGGTCGCATGTGCCCGACCTGCCGCAAGCCGGTCGCGCAATGCGCGTGCCGCAAGATTGCAGCGCCGCCAGCGGGCGATGGCGTGGTGCGCGTTTCGCGGGAAACCAAGGGGCGCGGCGGCAAGGGCGTGACGCTGATCAAGGGCGTGCCGCTCGATGGCGATGCACTGACCGCGCTCGGCAAGCAGTTGCGCACCACCTGCGGCACCGGCGGCACGGTGAAGGACGGCGCGATCGAGTTGCAGGGCGAGCATTGCGAGCGGGTCATCGCATTGCTCAAGCAGCGTGGCTGGCAGGTCAAGCGCGCCGGTGGCTGATTGGACTCAAGCGGGTGATCAACCCTGGCTAAGGCCGGCTGGCCAAGGAAACACTGAACCAGTTCGTAGGTCGAGAAAGTCGCTCTTGCAAGATACTGAATCCAAAAGGTTCCTGGTTCGAGAACCCGAATGCCAGTGACTTGCTCGGCGTTTTCCTTGCAGCCGACGATTCCCAAGTCCGACAGGCTGTTAGACAGACGCGCCTGTAACGCGGGCGGCGACGGCCCGCGGGTCGTCAGGCAAGGCGTCGCCACGCCAGCACACATGGCCGTCCGGGCGCACCAGTACCAGGCGTTTCTCGTACAGGGGCAGCAGATTGCCCGGCACGGTTTCGATGCCGCATGAAGCGCCACGCGCCACCAACGCATCGACCATTGCCTGCCCATCGGCTGCAGCGGGCGCGCGCAACAGCACATAGTCGCGCCCAAACCAGTCGAGCGTGCTCTTGCCGCGCACCGTGGTATCGGCCGTCAGCCAGCCATGCGGCGCGCGTGAGCCGGGCCAGGTCGAGGGCACCACCTGCATGAAATCGTCGGGCGGCTCGGGCGTGCCGTCGGAGCAGATCACCGGTGACTCCACATAGCGGTAGCCCAAGTGGGTGCCGGCCGAGTTGAACTGGCGCGCCATCCAGCGGATGCGTTGCGTGATGTATGCGCGATGGGCGTCGCCGGCCGCCGAATCCTCTTCGATGACCGCTTCGATCTCGTCCATCACCATGTCGATCTTGTCGGAATTGTTGGCCGAGATCACGCTGTTGCGTACCGCCACCGGTTTGCGCTCTTCCTCGTAGCTGTCCAGCAGTAGCGGGCCGCCCCAGCCCTTGCCCACGGCGTCGAGTTTCCAGCCCAGATCGATGGCGTCGCCGATGCCGGTATTCATGCCGACGCCGCCGGTGGGCACGAACAGGTGTGCGGCGTCGCCGGCCAGAAACACATTGCCGGCGCGCCAGCGACGTGCCACCGATTGATGGTGATGCCAGTGCTGGGTGCCCAGCAGTTCGAAGTCGAACGGCCGGCCGACCGCGCGGGTCAGGACTTCGCGGGCGTCGAGATCGGCGGTTTCGCGGGCGGGGTCGAGAAAGTAGTACTGGAAGTTCCAGAAATCGCGGCCGTTGATCGCGGTGAATACGCCAAAAGCATCGGGGGCGAGCACGAAATACAGGTTGCCCAGGCCCTTGCCGTGGATCGCCAGGAAATCATGCGAGCGAAAATAGAAGCTCACATTGGCGCGCATGCGGCCACGGCCGTTCATGCGTATTCCCAGGCTTTTGCGAATCGGGCTGGCGCCGCCGTCGCAGGCCACCAGATAACGCGAACGCACGGTGTGTTCGGCGCCATCGGCAAGAGTGACGATGCGGCTCTCGACATGGCTGCCGTGGTCGGTGAACCCCGCGAAGCGAGTGCCATGCCTGAGCGTCACAGCGGACTGCGCCTGCGCGAAGTTCCACAGAACCGGTTCCACCGCCTGCTGGCCGATCTGCGTCTTGTAGTACGGGCTCCACGAGAGTTCGCGGTATTTCTTCATCGCAGCTGCCGGCCGTTCGATGGTCTCGGCGATCGAAGGCGAAGTCACACGGTAAAGCTCGCGCCCGGCCAAGCGGGTCGAGAAGGTGATGAAGTAGTTGACCTCCGGCGGCAGCGCGGCGGCGTAGATCGCCTCGGTGATGCCCCAGCGGCGAAAGTATTCCATCGAGCGCGCGCCCAGGAGCGTGGCTTTCGGATGGCGCGTCGGCTCGGTGCGTTCCTCCACCAGCGTGCAGGCACTGCCGCGCCAGCCGAGTTCGCCGGCCAGTGTCAGGCCGACCGGGCCGCCACCGACGATCAGGATCGGAGTCTCGATCATCCGCGTCCCGGGTTACGCCCGCCGCGCCGCCAGGCGCGCACGCCAGCGCGCATCGCCGGCAAGCCAGGGGGCCAGCGCCGCAGCGCCACCGGCGGCGCGCGTGAGCTGCCACGCCAGACACAGGTTGGACGACAACACCGGTATGCCGGGCTTGACACTGGCGATGGTGGAAAGGGTAGGCATGCCGGTGCCGGACAACAGCACCGCATCGGCGCGGCTGGTATCGAGCCCGGCGAACACTTCCAGCACGCGCGCGGTGGTGAGCTTGTAGATGTTGCGCGTATCGAGCAGGTCGGCGGGCAGGCCGACCACTGACACCAGTTCAAGACCATGGCTCTTCCAGTACTGCTGCCCGGCCTCCGACAGCCATTTCGGATAGGGCGACAGGAGCGCGATGCGCCGTGCACCCAGCTCGGCTAAAGCGGCGCGGATAGAGATGCCGGCGGAGAGTACCGGATAGCCGGCGGCGGCCGCGGCGGCATCGATGCGCCGCGCTTCTTCGTCGCGCCCGACCAGATAGGCCGAGCCGGTGCAGGCGAAGCCCACGGCCTGCAGCGGCGCCACGTCGAACTGGCCGATGGCCACCGACAAGCGGTCGAAGTAGTCGATCAGGCGTGCGCGCGAATCGGCCAGTGTGCTGGTCAGGCGGGTGGTGAGAACGCTGCCTTCGAGCAGCATTTGCATCTCCGGTTCCACCGTGGTGTTGGCCTGCGGGGTTGCAACCCCCAGCGCATGCCCGTATTCCGGGGTGAAGTCGGACAGTTCATTGTTCATATTTTTTCCCGCGGGCCAGCAGTTCAGGGGTGCCGATCAAGGCGTTGAGGCGGTCGAAATCGAGCATGGTCTTGGCGAACGGCGCGGTGGTGCCGTGATTGAAGAGGCTGGAGTAATAGCGCGCCAGCATGTGGGCCACCGCGCGTACGGTGCCGCCGGGAAAGATCACGATGCGGTAACCCAGCGCTTCCAGGTCTTCTGCGCTCTTGACCGGTGTCTTGCCGCCTTCGACCATGTTGGCCAGTAGCGGCACCCGGTTCTTGAAGCGCGCGTTGACTTCCTGCATTTGCTCATTGCTGCGCACCGCCTCGATGAACAGCACGTCGGCGCCGGCTTCCAGGTATTTTTCCGCGCGTTCCAGCGCCGGCTCGAAGCCTTCGACCGCCAGCGCATCGGTGCGCGCCATGATCAGGGTGTCGCGATTGACGCGTGCATCGACGGCCGCGCGAATCTTGCCCGCCATCTCGGCGCAGGAGATCACGGTCTTGCCGTCGAGATGGCCGCAGCGCTTGGGAAAGCCCTGGTCCTCGATCTGGATCAGGTTCGCGCCGGCGCGTTCGAAGCCGCGCACCGTGCGCTGCACGTTGAGCGCGTTGCCGAAGCCGGTATCGGCATCGACTACGATCGGCAGGCTGATGCGCTCGCGGATCGCGCTCAGCGTTTCACACACCTCGGTATAGGTGGTGAGGCCGATATCGGAACGGCCCAGGCGGGTATAGGCGATCGAGGCGCCCGAGAGGTACACCGCTTCGAAGCCGGTCTGTTCGGCGATCAGCGCCGACAGCGCGTCGTAGATGCCGGGGGCCAGCAGCACCTGCTTTTTCGCCAGTCGTTTGGCCAGAGTCATGTTCAGTCTTCCTCGAATCCTTTGGTGTGCGCGGCACATGGCGGGGCGTCTTTCGGCATTGTCCAACAAGAGCGCCGCGCCGACTGCGCCGCGGGAAGGGAGCGGCTGATCAGCGGGAAATGTTGGCGATGCCGACCAAGCGCCAGCAGCCGCGGCGCAATCCGAAACTGAAGCGTATCGAATGGGTGTCGGCGCCCTCCTTGTCGAAGGCCACCACGCAGGCATTGGGCTGCCCGCATTTTTGTGCGCGCAGGAGCGGCATCGACTGCTGCAAAGCCAGGTTGGGAAAATCGAGGTCGTCGCGGTTGGCGATTGCCTTGCGCGTAAGCGCCAGTTTCACCGTCCTGGGCCTGGCTTGCGCTGCGCTGTCGAGGTATGAGTAATCCAATGGGTAGAGCGTGGTCTGTCGCTGAAAGCCAGGGTCACTTTCGAAGCGTCTGATGAATGCGTCGAAGTCGCCAAGACATGGCGCCGCCGCCGCCGCGGCCGACCACAGGCTCAGCATGGCGATCAGGCAGGCGCCAGGTTTCAAGGTGTGGCCCGCTCGTCGCTTGGCACTGCCTTGCGCGCGCGAATCACCGTCCACGGAAAGCGCCAGTGAGGATAGTCGGGTGCCAGCACGCCATCGGCTTCTGCAAACGGCAGCACCTCGATCTGCTCGAAGCCCAGGGCGCGCAGTTGCGCCGGCAGGTCCAACTGCGCCAGCGGCTGCATGAAGGGCTCGTTGTTGCGCCGTGCATGCCCGTAATGGATGAAGCGCGCGAAGGCGTCGCCGCGCGGCTGCACGGCGGGCAGAAAGTCGAGGTGAAACATCCAGCCGCCCGGCGCCAGCACGCGCGCGCTCTCTTCGAGCACCTGCCTGATCGCCGGCGGCGGCAGTTCGTGCAACAGCATGGTCGAGGTGACCAGATCGAACTCGCCTGGCCGGCAGGCGGTGCGCGCCGCATCGGCCTGCCTGAAGCGGGCGTTGCCCAGACCCGCATCGGCGCTCATCCTGGCGGCCAGTTTCAGGCAGGGCGCGGCCAGGTCGATGCCTTCGATGCGAGCCTGCGGAAACACCGTGCAGAACGGCCGCGTGCTCTTGCCGAAACCGCAACCGAGATCGAGAACGCTGCGTGCCTCAAGGGTATCTGCGACGAGAGCGGCAAAGCGCTGGTGCAGATCGGCGTGGCGCCCCGCGGCCAGCGGCGTGGTTGAACGCGCGCCGCGTTCGTAGACGAACCCTGCCAGGGTGTCGCGCCACACGCCGCCCGGATGCTGGTGGATGTCGACGCTGACGTAATAGCGCGGCAGATCAAGCGAGGCATCGAGCGCCACCGGCGCGGTAAGCGTTGCTTCGAGCGACTGCCGGTGCGCTCCCTGCCAGGCGACCAGGCCATAACGCCCGGAATACTTCATTTTCTGCAAATGCCGCTCAGCCCAGGCGAAATAGCGGTAGAGCGTGGAGTCGGCCAGCGTGGCTGCGACCGACTCGGGTGTTGCGGTTGCGAGCGGATCACGCGCATTCTCGTATTCACCGCGCAAGGCAGGAAACATTTCAGTAGTCCAGAACGATTTAGCCGAAACCAGGAACGCCTGCGCTGCGGCGAACGCGCGGTCCGGTGCGGCGTCGGCCATGCCGTGCGCGGGCGCAGCCGAGGCCTGCGCGAGCGGATTCACGAGGCGCCCCCCCGGCTCGCTTGCCGCCCCAATAGCGGGCTCATCAAGTGGCGCACAAAGGCCTCGCGGTCCTGTTTTGATTGCGCAAGTTCTTCGGCCGAAGGCTCGGCATCGAGCGCTTGGCGATCCAGCTGGCCGGCGCGTTCGAGCTGGCGTTCGAGCGCGGCGACGCGATCGCGCAGCACCTGCAATTCGGTGGCCAGCGCCATCACCACGCCGAAGGCGCGGTCCAGTGCCGGGTCGGCGAAGAACACCTGCTCGGCAGGTTCGCCTGGTGCGCTCGCGTCGTCGGTCATATCCGGTCCTCGGGAGCCTGGCGTCATGCGTGGGTGGGCTTGTGGATGAGCAACAGTGCTGCCGTTGTGTTGCGCCCCGCTCGGTAGCGGACGCTCAGCCCTGCTCCATGAACTCGGTCAGCGCCTGCGCCGCTGGCTTGGCGTAGTTCGAGCGGCGGCTGACGATGCCGCTGCCGTGGCGGCGCAGCTTGATCGCCATCTGCGCCGATTGCGCCAGCACGGTGAGGCCATTGACAATCGGTGCGCCTTCGAAGCTTGCGCCCTGTTCGGTGCCGAACAAAAGCATCGGCAGGCCGCCGGCCGGCACGATCACATCCGCACCGGCTTCCAGCAAGGCGCGCACTTCACGCTCCCACAGCGGCAGCAATTGCTGGTAGGCATCGGGGTTGGCAAAGGCCTGCATGAAGTCGCTGACCTTCGCATTGACCGCGCGCACCCCGACCACCCGGCGGTCGAGACCATAGCGCGTGACCTGGTCTTCATGCCAGGGGATGAAGGTGGGGTTGATGGTGATGAGGCCAAGCTTGCGCCCCAGCGTGCAGGCGTGATACAGGCTGCTCTCGCCCAGGCCCACCACCGGAATATCGACCACCGACTTGACCTCGGCCAGGCCTGCATCCTGGAAATGGCTGATGGCGTAGCAGTCGTAGCCCTGGCGCTCGGCCTCGACGGCATTGCGGATGAAGGCACGCGCCATGCGGAACTCGGTGATCGCATGGGTGGTGGTGGCCGGTGGCGTGGTGGTGTTGAAGGTGCAGGTGAAGCCAGGGTCGAGCACGGATTTGAGGTGCGGCTCCAGGCGTGAAATGTAGGGGCTGTGCTGCACGCGGTCGGTGGCGCCCTGGAACCAGATGCGGCAGGCTTTTTCACTCATGAGATTGTCCTCGCTGATCTATTGCAACACAAAGTTTTTTTACCGCACCCGCGCGCCAAAGCCGATGGCACAGCGTGTCGCGCGCCGACGATGCGCGACCCATCGCGACCCATCGCGACAAGAGCGATGGGCGCCAATCGCTTGCCTCAAGCGCACCTCCGGCAGCGGCTTGTCATGCCAATTCCAGGCGCTTCCTGAAGTACCGCGCAGAGCTCATGGTTTGTGGCTGTACTGCGGCAACCAGGTGGCCAGCGGCGGAAACAGGATGATAAGCCCGATCAGCAGCAGCACACAGGCGATGAAGGGCATGCCTGCGAGATAGATGTCGCGCATGGTGGTGCCGGGCGGCGCCACTCCTTTCATGACGAACAGCAACAGGCCGAAGGGCGGCGTGGTGTAGCCGATTTCCAGTGCCAGCAGCATGATCAGGCCAAACCATGTGAGGTCGAAGCCGAGCGCCTTGGCCAGCGGAAAGAAGATCGGCGCGGTCAAGAGCATCATCGACAACTGGTCCATGAAGCAGCCCAGGAAAAGGATTACGCCGATCATCACGAACAGCATGCCGATGGGTGATATCTCGAAGCCCAGCGCCCAGTTCATCAGGCCGCCGGAGGCGCCGGTGAATGCCAGCATCTGTGCGAAGGTGGCAGAGCCGAAAATGATGAGAAACGACATGACCGTGATCTTCAGCGCACCCTCGATCGACTTCACCATTGCGCTCCATGTCATGCGGCCATAGCAGGCGGCCAGCACGATCACCGATACCGCGCCCAGCGCCGCCGCCTCGGTGGGGGTGCACCAGCCCACCAGCATCACCACCACCGAAAACACGATGATGGCGATCATCGGGATCACATCGACAAACAACATGCGGATCTTTTCGCGAGTCGACACCGGGTCGGCGGCGTAGGCGGGCGCCGCCGACGGGTCGATCACCGTCCAGGCCCAGATCAAAACGCCGTACATCAGCGCCAGCAGCAAGCCGGGGACGATGCCCGCCAGCAAAAGGTCGCCCACATCGGTGCGGCCGAGCGTGGCCAGCAGTACGGTCAGGGCGGAAGGCGGGATGATCACCGCCAGCCCGCCGATGCCCATGATCGGCCCGATCGACAGGTACTTGTTGTAGCCGCGCTTCATCATCTCCGGCACCATCAGGGAGCCCAGCAGGGCGCAGGCACCCATGCTGGAGCCGGCAGGGCCGGCGAACGCGGTGCCGCCGATCAGTGTGACGTAGGCCAGCCTGCCGCGGATATTGCCCAGCAGTTTGTCGGCGGCGTTGAAGCATTTGGTGGCAAGACCGGTGTGATAGAACAGCTCGCCCATCAACAGGAACATCGGGATCGGCACCAGCGCGAAATTGGTCATCGCACCGAAGCCGTTGTTGACCACCTGCGCGATGCCGCTGCCGCCGCCCATGAAGAAAACGGCGCCGATGATGTTGGTGGCGAAAAACGCGATGGCCACCGGGATGCCCAGAAACATCAGGCCCACGCCCAAACCAAATAGCAGGGCCGCGGCCCAATACCAATCCACTTACCTGGTCTCCGCGCCGGGCGGCGATGCTGGCGGTACGCCCTCGGCCTGCCCGCCCAGGGCGCCCAGAAAGTCTTCGCCGCGCCACAGGAAGCGCGCGAACTCGATCGCCATCATGCCGAAGGCCAGCGGTATGAACTGCACGATCATCCAGCGCGGCATGTCCATCGAACGCACGTCGAAGTCGCGCAGGTTGTAGTTGCGAAACGTGACCTGCATGCCGTACCAGGCCAGCACCGCGCACACCGCTATGCAGGCAAGTCCGATCAGGAAGCTCATGCGGCGGCGTCCCGCGCGACCGAAGGTCATGAGCAGGATCTCGACGTAGACATGGCCCTTTTCACGCACCAGCCAGGGTGCGCCCAGGCAAGGCACGATCAGGAGCGCATACTCGGTGAAGGTGAACAGGTGGGCCGAACTCTGGAAACCGAGGTTGCGCAGCAGCACGTCGACCGTGATGGCGATCATCATTGCCGCCATCAGCACGCCGGCCAGGATCGCCATGCCGTACAGCAACGCGTCATAAGCCCTGACGACAAAGCGCATTGCGTCAGGGCCTGCGGTCAGCTCAGGGCGCGTAGAGCTTGATGAAGCGATCGACGTCCTGGCGGCCACCGGCTTTTTCCATGCGCTCCTTCATGCGCGCATAGCTGGCCTTCTGGGCTTCGGCGGCGAAGGTGGTTGCGGCTTCCTTGCCCAGCGACACGCCCTTCATGCCGCGCTTCTCAAGCTCGGCGAATTCCGTCTTGCGCAGTTCGGTCAATTCCTTGATCGACGACACTTCATGCTCGGTGGCGACACGGGTGAGGATTTCCTTCGATTTGGCCGACAGGGAATTCCACTTGCGCACATTGATGATCACGCCCAGATCGGTGGAAAAGAACGGCGGATCGAGCCGAAACTTGAGAAAGCGGTCCCAGTTGGCATCCATCAGGCCGATCTCGGTCCAGCCGGTGGCGTCGGCCGTGCCGCGCTCCAGGGCCGTGTAGACCTCGGTGGACGGCAGGTTGATCACCTGCGCCTTCAGGTAGTTGGTGAAAAACGCGTTGTAGATCGGGTTGCCGCGCAGCTTGACGCCAGTGATGTCGAGATTGCCGCGTGCGTCGAGCTTGGGCTGATTCTTGAACCACAGGTGAAAACGGATGCCGCTGTCCATCCAGCCCAGATACACCACGCTCATGCGCCGCACATGGGCCTCGTTCAAGGCTTCCATCGCGCCGCTCTTGCGCGCCTTCGGCCCGTCGATGGTCGAGGCGCTGACGGCGTCGCACTCGGGCACGGCGGCGGCGTAGAACGCGCAAGGCGTGTACACCATGTCGACAACGCCGTCGCGCACCGCGGCCGGTTGCTCGAACATGCCGACCGCCTCGGGGCCGCCGCGCACCGTGATCTCGAACGCGCCTTTGCCGGCGACATTGGCTTTCTTGACGAAATCAAGAAAGCTCTTCGAATAGACCCAGCTGGCGGGGAAGGCATGCACGGCGGTGATTTTGTCTTGCGCGGCTGCCAGCGGTGCCAGCGTGGCTGCCGCGACGCCGAGCACGGCGGCACAAAAGGATTTCTTGGACATGAGGGTTTTCCAGAGGGGGATGGGAGGAGTAGAAGAAGGATTTTAGATCATGTTGGCGCAGCGCCCTTTGATTTCATCTGGCCGGTGCCTTCTCAGTCACGCGCGCCAAGTCGACCATGGTTGCGCATCGGGTCTATTCGGTGCCGGTAGATCGCAGCTTGGGATTGATTTGCGACCAGCGCATCGCTCTCGATGGTTTCTTTTCGTCAAGAAGCGTCTCAAGCTCGAAACTTCTCTCTGCACGTTTCCACAGATATTGTCTCTTGTGCCTTTCGGAAAACTCCTTTGCACCAAGCACTTGCGCCAACAAGCATCGACCAGAATTTGCCTACTTCCGATGTTCAATTGAATTTATTCGCTTTTTAACCGGACACGAGCGATGTGCGACGAAAAGTCAACCATGCCATGCGGTGAACGGCTGTGGCGCCGGTTGCGCGCGGATGAATAGCGGAAATCGTTGGTGCGACAGGGTCTTGGCTAAGTGAATGGTGAAACCATTTTGAACCTCGCCCGTTTGATGCCAGGCTCATTTCTTCGTCAGTGCGGTGGCGAAACCGACGCCATCGAACATCTGCAAGCCCGGGATCACGGCGCAGCTCTTGCAGAATTGCGGGGTCTGGGCGCGCGTGTACAAAGCCCCGCACGTTGGTCGACAGCACGATATGCGCCTCGGTGTTCTGAGCGAACTCGAGCAGATTCGACGCGGGCGAGCGCGTGACGACCTTGAATGTATCGCCAAAGCGCTGTTTCAACCCGTTCAAAAACTGCACTTCGCCGGTGGCTGCAAGCAAGGCGAATATGACGCCGGCTTCGGGATTCTTCGCCGCTGCCAGAACCTGCTCCGCTGTGTCGAACGGGATATCCCGGCCAGCCTTGTCCTTCAATGGGACCGGGGTGCGCACTCCAGCCATGTTCATCGGGTAGTAGGCCGTCGTGAGGGCCGAGACCTTCTTGCGCGGCTCGTTGAAGGCATATGCCCCGCCGATGATGTCGTAGCACATGTCCGGCGAAGGCAACTTCATCGAGGCGCAGTTGGGGTCGCGGTCGCTCGATAGCTGCAGATACATGTCGTTGTTGCCGGTCGAAACAGTGAATTCGACATAGACGGGTTCTACAGTCTTGCCGTATTTCAGCGACAGCTTTTCGAGCAGCAGCGGCCACAGATCGATGGCGAGGCCCTGGAGCTTGCCGTCCCTGCCTACGAACGAGAACGGGATGCCGACACGGATCCAGCCGATGCGCAGCCGGCCGCTGTCAACGACATGATCAAGAAGGCTGCCGGCGACTCGCTCGGGGTAGTAGTTGCGTGCCGGTGACGCGAGCATGGTGTTCCCCGCGATGTCGGGCATCGGCAAACCGTAGTTGCCAAGGACCTGCTGGTAACGCGTATCGGCCATCATCTCGCCCATGGCGGCCGACACGGCAAGGCGCAATTCTTCCTGCGCGGCCACGGGACGCAAGGCGCATATGAGCAGAAAAAACAGTGTCATTCCAAGTCGAAACATTGAGTCCCCCCTTTGGTAAAACGTTGGCACTTGCGACTCCTGCAATCATCGAGCCTAGCACAGGACGCGAGTGCGATGGCACCACGATCGCCGTGCGCAAGGTGCGCCGGCGCGTGACAAGGAAAGCACCCCGATGAAACCCGACCAAGCGCAGTTCCTGTTTGACTTCGACAGCGGGAAGGCCGGCCGCGCGCAGTACCGCAGCAGCCGCTCCAGTCTGTCACGATCAAAGGGTTCGATGCGCACCGCGGCATCGACCGAAAAGCCGCCGCCGTGTTCCCAGGCGGCCATGGCCGGTGCGTCTTTCCGGTGCCAATAGTCCGCGGGCACGCGCACATCGTCGAAGCACAGCTCGGCGGTATCCTGCGCCTTGTTGCCGACTTTCTTCAGGTTGCGCGCCTTGCGATAGCCGGCCAGGCTGGTATCAACCAGCAGCAGCGAAACGCCCTTGGCCTTTAATTCAGGCGCGGTCTTGACTACCAGCACGATCAGGTCGCCGACGATGCCGTTGGTGATGAACACCTTGAAACCTTTGACCACATGGTGGTCGCCGTTGCGCACAGCGCGCGTGCGCACTGCGGCCAGGTCGCTGCCGCTGTTCGGTTCGGTCATGCCGATCGAGGCCATCACCTTGTACGAAGCCACGCGCGGCAGCCAATCGCGTTTCTGCGCCTCGGTGCCTTGGCGCACGATGTAGGGAGCGACAATGCCGGTATGCGGCTCGAAGGCCGGTGCCGCCATGCCCGCGCGCACGTGCTCCTCGACCGCGATGGCCAGATAGCAAAAGCCCTCGCCCGCGCCGCCGTAGGCCTCGGGAATGCCGGCACCGAGAGCGCCAACGGCGTCGAACCGGCGCCATACCGATTCGGGCACCAGCCTGTCCTCCTCTCAACCCTGCATGTGTGGCGTTGGCTCGGCGGCAATGAAGCGGCGCATGGCGTCGCCAGAGACCAGGTGCTCGGTGGAGTACAGCGTGCGCGGCAGGCGCAGCATCGAAGCAAGGGCAGTGGAATCGTTCGCGTTCAGGGAAAACGACAATACCGCGCGTCACAGTGCTGCCAATAAACTCTGAAGGGCCACAATGGTTCGTGGGTCACACCATCGCCCGACACATTCGCCGGAGTCCCGCATGAATACCCGCCGTCGCCTGCTGACCGCCTCCGCTGCCGCCATCGCCGGTAGCGCCCTGCCGCTGCCGGGCCTGTCCCAGTCGTTGCCGCGCAACGCCCGCATCATCGTCGGCTTTCCGGCCGGCGGTTCCTCCGACACCGTCGCGCGCCTGCTCGCCGAGCGGCTGCGCGGCGTCTACGCGCCACAGGTGTTGGTCGAAAACCGGGTCGGCGGCGGCGGCCGCCTGGCTGCCGAAACCGTCAAGACCGCCGACCCGGACGGCACGAGCATCCTGATCACCCCGGCCTCGATCATGACGATCTATCCGCACGTCTACCGGCGCCTGAGCTACGACAGCTTCACCGACTACACGCCGGTCACCCGGGTGATCTCGTTCCCGCTAAGCTTCAGCGTCGGCCCCGCAGTGCCGGCCAGCGTGCGCACCTTAGCCGACTTCGTGCCGTGGGCACTCTCGCAGGGCAAGCCCATCGCCTACGGTACGCCTGCCGCCGGTTCGGTGCCCCATTTCACCGGCGTCACCATCGGCCGCGCGCTGGGCGTTCCGGTCCTGCACGTTCCGTACAAGGGCGGCGCCGCGTCGATCCAGGACCTGCTGGGCGGACAGATTCCCTGCGCCATCAACGTGATCAGCGAGCCCCTGCAGCACCATCTGGCGGGCAAGCTGCGCATCCTCGGACAGACCGGCCCGCAGCGCTCGCCGCATGTGCCGGACGTCCCGACCTTCGTCGAAGCGGGCTTTCGCGACGTCGCCATTCGCGAATGGTTCGGCGCCTTTCTGCCGGCGCGTACCCCGGCGAACATCGTCGCAGCGCTGTCGACCGCGCTGCGCGACGCGGTACGCAGCAAGGAAATCCTCGACGGTTTTGCGCGCTTCGCGTTCGAAGCGGAAAGCGATTCGCCGGCCGACTTCGCGCGCGAGGTGCGTTCCATGCACGACACCTGGGGGCCGATCATCAAGTCGACCGGTTTCACCGCCGACGACTGAAGTCCGGCAGGCCCGGCGGGCCGAGCACGACCCTCGGCCCGCCTGGTCGGCAGCCCAGCGCGGCCACGAGCTCGCGAAAGCTCACGCTATCCTCGCTCGGACTCATGCCGAAGCGTCATCTCCCGGAACCATCGCCACGTTGCCGCTTCGGATCTGCTCTCGGCGACGCAAGGGCCAGTTCCACCCATGCTTTCCGTGCTTTCGACTCAAAGCTGGCGAGGAGCAACTCAAGCGTTCGGGCCCGATCTTCCGGGGGAAGACCGAGCACCGCTGCGGCAAGGTCGTGGACAGGACGAAACCATCCGCGCTAGCGCAGGCCCTGCCGCTGCTAGAACTTGAGAAAGCGCCGCTCGCTCGACGTATAGATGTCGAGCAGCGTCGGGCCGCGGCGACGGCCTTGCGGGCAGTCGAGCCCGCGCCGCGCAAGGTTTCGGCGCCGCCCGTCTGCGTGATCGCTGTATTCGGTGCGCGAGTGCAGGATCACGAAATTGTTGAGAAACTGCATGTCGCCCTGCTTCATGTTCATGCGGATATGGAATTGCGGATCGGCGACGATCTCGTCGACCGCGTCGAGCGCGGCCAATTCGGCGGCGCTCAGCCGCTCTCCGGTTTTGTCCTGGGCCCAGACCACGCCGTTGCGGTTGTAGCAGCAGTGCAGCAGGCCGCCGAGGACGCTGAACACGGGGATGCGTTCGGGCGAGACCGGGATCTCGCCAGGCGCATGGTCGCCGCGGCGGTCGTGTATGAATCCGCGCAACAGCGGCGCCATCCGCTCCGGATAGCGCCGCAGCACCTCGTTGTAGACGCTCACGGAACTTGCCAGCAGACTCTCGCCGCCTTCGCGCGCCGTCTCCATGCACAAGAGCGCGGCCAAATAGGCGCCGTCGGTATGGAAAGGCAGCATCTTGCTGGAGTGGTAGCCGCGCGAATTGCCGCTGTAGGGCTTGCCCTGGTCGCTCACTTCGATTACGCGCTCGCGCTTCGACGTCTGGTCGACCACATCGCCCAGATGGGACGCCACCCCGCAATACGCGCGCAGCGCATCGTCATGGCTGTATTCAAGCACCGGAAATCCGGCGATCAAGGCGAAGCCGCGCCCACGATCGAGTTCGGCCGACACTTTGGCCAGCAGGGGCGCGCATTGCGGGAGCGCAAAGTGATCACGCGTCACGGCCGCCGGGTCGAGATCACGCACCCGGTCGACGGCGGCGCGAATTTCCGCCAGCATCGGCGCGGAAAAGCTGCGCTCCCAACTGACGCGGCCGGCAAAGTCTGCGCAGCGCCAGGCGGCCGGATCGTCCACCGGACCTGCTTCACCTGCCGTGTCGTTCATGCCCGTCTCTCCAGGCCGGCGGTGCCGGTCCGCAAAGTGTCATCCAGGCCGACGGCGAATGCAAGGCGCCTGTTGCGCTGCGCCTTGACAGTGGGTCACATGGTTGGATATTATTGTCCGGACAACAGGATAACTAAATCTCGCGTGGTGCCGTGGTGCCGTGGTGCCGATCGCAGGGAGGATCGCTTGGCCGGAAGCGCGACGCCGCAATCTGCGGCAATCGATCAGCAATTGGCGTGCAGTGCATGAATGCGACCGCAGGGAGCGGGGCACGCTCGCATCGGCCGCAGCCCGATCGCGCGCTGCTGGTGGAATCCATCGTCGAGGACGTGCAGAGCGGCCGTTATCCTGTCGGCTCCCTGCTGCCGACCGTGGCCGCGTTGTGCGCGCAGTTCAGCGTCTCGCGCCGCGACCGGGCCGAGCGCGTGGTCGATGCCACGCTCTCGCTCGATCACGCCGAATCGCTCGATGCCCGGCTCGCGGCGACCGCCACCCGCTGACGCCAACCACCTCGCGACGATCACCCCCCGTCAAGAAACCAACCTTCCCCAGGGAGTTCCCATGACCATCACGACCCGCGCCCTTACCAGGACCTTCGGCGCCGAAGTCTCCGGCGTCGACCTCGCTAAGCCGCTGGACGCCGCCAGCGCCAACACCTTGCGCGAACTCTGGCAGAGGCATTCACTCCTGCTGTTTCGTGACCAGAAACTCGACGAGGCGCAACAGGTCGCGTTTTCGCGCCACTTCGGCACGCTGGAAATCCACGTGCGGCGCGAGTACCTGTCGCCGGAGAATCCGGAAATCCTCTACGTCTCGAACGTCAAGAAGGATGGTCGGCCGATCGGCATCCTGTCCGATACCGAAGTCGGCTGGCACTACGACCAGATCTACCTGCCGCGCCCGGCCGTCGGCTCGATGCTGTACTCGGTCATCATCCCGCCCGATCGCGGCGCCACCTCGTTCGCCGACATGACGGCCGCCTACGAAGCACTGCCGGCGGCGACCAAAGCGCGCCTCGAAGGCCGCAAGGCGGTGCAGTCCTACGAGGCCTTCAACCGCAGCTACAGCGTGCCGACCAGCGACGAGCAGCGCAAGAAGACGCCCGCCATCGAACATCCGCTGGTGCGCACCCATCCCACCACCGGCCGCAAGGCGCTCTACATCTGCCCCGGCATGACCATTCGCATCGCCGGCTTGCCCGAAGCCGAAAGCGCCGAACTGCTGGCCGAACTGTTCGCCTGGGCCGTGCGACCGGAGTTCGTCTACACCCACACCTGGCGGCTCGGGGATGCCCTGATGTGGGACAACGCCTGCACCATGCACCGGCGCGAACCCTTCGACACCACCCAGCAGCGTCTGATGAAACGCACCACCATCCTGGCCGATGAACGCCTGGCGGTGCCGGTCTGATGGCCACGCTCCCGCTGGCGGGCGTACGCGTCCTCGACCTGTCCAATTTTCTCGCCGCGCCGCTTGCGGGCATGTTCCTGGCCGACTTCGGCGCCGAGGTGGTCAAGGTCGAGCGCCCTGGCGGCGGCGATGAAATGCGCCTGTGGGGCAATAACCGGGATGGTGTCGGCCTTTACTTCAAGGCGGTCAACCGCAACAAGAAATCCGTCACGCTCGACCTGCACACACCGCTGGGGCGCGACGCGGTGCAGCGCCTTGCGCGCGAGGCAGACATCGTTCTGGAAAACTTCCGTCCCGGCACGCTGGAAAAATGGGGCCTGGGCTACGACGTGCTGTCCGCCGGCAATCCTGGCTTGGTGCTGGTGCGGGTTTCCGGCTTCGGCCAGACAGGGCCGAATTCGCACCGCCCGGGCTTCGGCACCCTGGCCGAGGCCTACGCCGGGTTTGCCCACATCAACGGCGAGGAAGCGGGCCCGCCCTTGTTGCCCGGATTCGGCCTGGCCGACTCCACCACCGGCCTCATGGGTGCGTTTCTGGCGATGGTGGCCTTGAAAGGGCGCGAGGCCAACGGCGGGCGCGGCCAGATCGTCGATCTCGCCATCTACGAAACGCTCTTTACCCTGCTGGGGCCGCAGGTGGTCGATTTCGACCAGTTGGGCCTGGTGCAGCAGCGCAACGGCAGCCGCCTGCCGTTTACCGCGCCGCGCAACACCTATCGCACGCGCGACATGCGCTGGGTCTCGATGGCCGGCAGCGCGCAATCGATCTTCGTACGCGTATTGGCCGCCCTTGAAGTGCCGGAGCTGGTCAAGGACCCACGCTTCGCCGACAACCGCTCGCGCCTGACGCATGCCACGGCGCTGGATGTCGAATTGCAAAAAGCGTTCGAGCGCTTCGACTTAGCCGAGGTCATGCACCGCTTCGAGGCCGCCGACGCGGCGGTGGCGCCGGTCAACGATATCGCGCAGATCGTCGCCGACCCGCATTTCCAGGCGCGCGAGAATATCGTCGCCGTCGCCGACGACGAACTCGGGGGGGTGCTACGCATGCAGAACGTCGCCGGCAAACTGTCCGACACGCCGGGCGCAGTGCGCTGGGCCGGGCCGCGCGTGGGCGAGCACAACCAGGAGATTCTGGTCGAACGCCTCGGGCTGGACCCGGCGGCCATTCGCGCCGCCGGCATTGATTTACGCCCTTGACCACCGTCATGGAACTGCTGCGGAGCGAACCCTTCGCCGGCATCAATCCGCGCCTGCAAAACCGCATCGTCGGCTTTCTGCAGAAGCTGCGCAGCAAAGGCATGACGCTTCTCATCATCGACCACGAGATGCGCATCATCTTTGATATCCGCGATGCCGTTTTGGGTGCCGGCCGAGAGGCGTATCGTAAGCCGCGGGCTGCCCGTGGCCGTCTGCGAAGACCCGTTCGTGATCGCAGCACATTTCTGACAACGCAAATTATGGAGACAGCATGCTCAAATTGCCGGCGCAGGTGAAGATCGTCGAAGTCGGGCCGCGCGATGGCCTGCAGAGCTTTTCGCGCTGGGTCGATACCGACACCAAGGTGGCGATGATCGACTGCCTGTCGGCGGCCGGCCTCAAGGTGATCGAGGCCACCAGCTTCGCCCGCGCCAGCGTGATCCCGCACCTGAAAGACGCCGAACTGGTGCTGGAGCGGATCAAGCGCCGCCCCGGTACCATCTATCGCGCGCTGGTGCCGAACGCCAAGGGTGCCGAGCGCGCCGCCGAGAGCGGCCTGGTCGATGAAGTGCTGGGCCTGATCACGGTGAGCCGTACTTATCTCAGGCACAACCAGAACATGAGCCGCGAGCACGCCATCGACGAGGGCGTCCGCGCCTTCGACATCGCGACCGCGAAAGGCATCGGCTTCACCATGGCGCTGGGTATGTCGATGTGGTGCCCCTACGAAGGCCCGGTGCCGGAGGCCGATGCGCTCGACGTGCTCGAAAAGTTCTGGGCCGGCGGCCTGCGCCGCTTCTATTTCGCCGGCAGCGTCGGCATGGAGGATCCGCGCCATGTGCACAGTCTTTTCAGCCAGGCGATAGAGCGCCACCCCGACATCGAGTTGGGTTATCACGCCCACAACGTGCCTGGCTTCGGCATGGCCAACGTGCTGGCCGCGCTCGATGCCGGCGCCAGCTTCGTCGAAGGCTCGATCTGCGGCGTGGGCGGCGGCATCGCCATGCCCACCAACATGGGCTCGGTGGGCAACCTGCCGACCGAGGATATCGTCCACATGCTAGGCGCCGCCGGCGTCGACACCGGGCTCGATACCGCTCACATGCTCGAATGTTCGCGCGAGGTGGCGTCCCTGATCGGCATCGAACCGATGTCCTACCTGGCCCGGAGCGGCACCCGCGAGGAACTGCTCGCACGCACGCGCGACCATGCTTTCGCGCATCCGTAGTCGTCGAGGTGCATGTTGCAAGACCACATCCACAGAGCAATCCTGAGGAGACGGCATTGAGCAAACCAGCGCAGCCGCGCCGCAGCGCCCGCAACGGCGCGGCCGCGGCATTGCGGGTGGATGACAAGGGCAGGCGCGTCGCCGCGCGCACGCGGTCGAGCACCTCCTTGGCGGCCGGCTCCACGGTCATGCCGTTCTTGCGCAGTTCGGCCATGCGCGTGGCGTGCTCGGCCAGGCTCACCTTCCAGAACTCGGGTTCCATTTCGCGTACGAGCTAGCAGCTTGACCGCGACTTGACCAATATCCTCGCCGCGCCCCTCGACCTGTTAAAGGCGCTGCGCCGGAATCCGGGCGTTCCAGGCCGCGCGCCCGTCGCTCTTTGGCAATGTTCTTTGGTTCATGGGGACTCTCCGGTACGTTGGATCAGCGCCAGAATCGCCGGCAACGCAGCATCGGCGATGGCAGCCAATTCATCGGCGGACCGGTTCTGGATTGGATGGGGCACCCACGCCAGCGCCGCAGCAAAGCCGAGCGAGCGCATCTGCGCATCGGCGGCCTGGCGAAACGCCTCGGAGGCGACGGCGCAACCCGGCACGCCGCGCCGGTCGAGATTTTGCAGGTCATGCAAACTGCATGACGTACAGGACCCTCAGTCGGCCAGCGCCTCGATGACCACGTCGCAGTGCAAGACGATGTCGGCGAGCACCTGCTCGGGCGCCGGCTTGGTGTGGGTCGGCTTGGCGAAGCGCAGGACGGTGAGCCCGCGCCCTGTCAAGCGCAACTCCATATGGTCGAGAAATTCCTCGCTGCGCTCCTTGGAGATGCACAGGAGGCCGATGGTCGACTTGGCAAGGTCCGCCGTCGGCGCCAACCTCGCCCGCTGTACCGCCGCGGTTTCCGCAGTGGGGTCGCGCATGGTGAATTGATCCGTGTTCATGTGCCAATCTCCGTGGATACGATCTGAACTTCGGTGTGGCGGCGCTGCGCGGTCCAGCCGCCGATGATGGCGGAAAACAGCCCGCCTGCTCCGCCCGCGCGCACGATGATGAGGCCTCCGAGGTGAAACTTGTCGATGACATCGCCTGCGCGTGAGGCATCGATGCCCTCCCCGACCCCTCCTGCACCGACGATCAGATCGAGCCCCGGCCGCTTCAAGGCCTGCCAGATGCCGGCCTCGATCTTCGCCCGGTCCCAGCCGCCCTGCTTGAAGATATCGTAGTGGTCGGGCGAGAGCACCAGGATCGCGTGCGACCACTGCGCGAGCTTCGGGTGGCACACCGCCCACAGCGCCATCGCCAGCGAACGCGCGAGGCTTGTCGGGTCGCGTGATCGCTGGTCGCAGACACCCTGCACGCCGTCGCCGTGAAACAGGGTGACCGTCGACGATCCGCGCGCATGGCCGCGCGCGACGTTAAGGGGCACCCAGTCGGGGTCGGTTTCGTCCTCGGCAAAGCAGAAGGTGAACTTGCCGGGATTGCCCATGACCGAGCGATCGATCTCCTGCGGTCGGCCGCCGCCGACGTTGCGGATCACCAGTTGCAGCGCGCGGCCGATGGTGGCGTTGGCGCGATTGCCCTGGCCGAGCGCGTTGCCGGCCCAGTTCATGCCGATGCGCCGGGTGACGGGCCCGTTGACGATCACGACCGGCCCTGAAAACCAGAGCGTCGCGAGGAGGCCATGCATGGAGAATTCCGGGCGCAGCGCCGCTTCGATCGCGGCCAATACCACCGGAAAATATTCCGGGCGGCAGCCTGCCATTACCGCGTTGATCGCCGCCTTTTCGATAGTGCACGGCGCGAGGTCGGGCGGTATCGCACCGAGGATCTCATGCGCCGCGCGTGTTGTGCCGCCGAGCATGCGCAGGATGCGCAAATCGGTCGGCGGTACGATCGGAAGCCCATCTGTCCAGCCGCGGTCGAACGCGGCTTCGACTTCATCGTCCATCGCGTCGACACCGATCGAGCGCGACGCGAAGCCGATGTCGCCATACTTGAGCATGAGCCGCTCGGGCATGCCCGGCTCCATCGATCGCGAGCCGCATCCGGGACGATGCGCCGGCAGCCCCGGACCAAGATCTTCGATTCCGCAGACACGCCCCCACTCGACGCGGTTCCAGCCTTCGGTGCGGGCCGTCTCGACGCCGTCCTCCAGACGTATCAGGGTAGGGACGATCTCGACCTTGCGACGCCACGACTCTTCGAGGGCGCGGTCGTCGCGCGAGCCGCCGACGGCTTCGGGAAAAGCGGGATCGTCTTGAGAGTAAAGGGTCAACTCGCGACGTCGGCGCAAGTCGGCGAGCACCGGTTCGACCATGCGGCAGGTCTCGCAATCGCGCTTGAGCAATATCAGAAACTTCATCCCGCGCACTTCCATTGTCACGCGAACCTTTCGGCGACCGACATTCGCGGGCAGAGCCGCGTCAATCAGCCTTGATCACCCCGCAGGCGATGCGCGCCCCGGTATTGCCGGTTGGCTGCGTCTTGAAGTCGTCCGGATCCGCATGGATGATGAGGCCGCGCCCGATGATGTTGCCCGTACCGTGCCCAAGAGTAATGAGGTCGAGCGTGACATTGAGCCTGGCGCGGCCGTCCTTCGCTGCCTTCAGCGCCGGCAGGTCGCCGGCATGGCGCGCGCCGGTGGACGGATTGCCGTGCGGCTTGCCGAAAGGATCGAAATGGCCTTTGGCGCTCATGCCATCGCCGGAACTGCAGTCACCGACTTCGTGGATGTGAAAGCCGTGCTCCGATTCCGGCTTGAGGCCCTGGACAAACACGGAGACCTGCACCTTGCCGCCGACCTCTTCGAAGGTCGCCTCGCCGAAAGTCTTGCTGCCTTTGGTGGGTTGTAGTTGCGCGGTTGCGCGCAAGGGCTCGACCGGCATGGTCTGGCAGGCGGCGAGAAACAGCGCGGCGATTGCGGTGGTGGTGCGATACATGGGTTTTCTCCTATAAACTCGGTAATGAACGGATGGAACGAAGCCCTTGAGCCTTGAACGCAGCAACCATGCACCCAGGCGGCACGGGACGGGAAGCTTCTAGGGACGGTGGCGCCGCCGTCAGCCTACTTGGCGAACGCGTCGACTACCAGCACGCTTGGCAACCAGGTCGCCAGCGCCGGGAAGAAGATCACCAGCAGCAGCACCGTCAGGTCGCCGATAAAGAACGGAATGGCTCCCTTGAGCACCTGCGGCAGCGGGATCTTCGATGAGCCACTTACGGCGAACAAGTTCAGTCCCACCGGCGGCGTCACCACCCCCATCTCGACGTTGAGCGTGACCAGGATCGCCAGGTGCACCGGGTCGATCTTGAGTGCCATGGCGATCGGGAAGATTACCGGCACGGTCAGGATCACCATCGCCACGCCGTCCACGAACATGCCCAGGACGATGAGCACCAGCATGTAGGCGAAGATGAACGAGAGCGGCGTCAGGCCCCAACTGGTCACCGTCTCGGCGATCCGCTGCGGCCAGTACATGTTGGCGGCGAGGAACTGGAACACGCCGACGCTGCCGATCAGGAACACCACCACTGCAGTCAGGTTGAGCGAACGCTGGGCGGTGGGCAGGATCTGGCGCACGAACGTCATGCCTTTGCTGAGCACACCGTAGAGCAGGGCATAGCCGCAAGCCGCCGCTGCCGCCTCGGTGGGCGTGAACAGCCCGCCGTAGAGCCCGCCCAGGATAACGATCGGCATGCCGAGCGCCGGCGCCGCGCCGAGAAACTCGATAAAGACCCGCCTGACTTCGAATTTTCCGGGCGGCAGCTTGATGATCAGGGCGATGACGACGACCGTGACCGCGTTCAACAGCGCCAGCAGAAGGCCGGGAATCACGCCGGCGAAGAACAGCTCGACGATGGAGGTCTCCGTGATGATGCCGAAAACGAGCAAGATGATGCTGGGCGGAATGAGCATGGCGATGCCCCCTGCGGTTGCGACCAGGCCACCCGAGAGCCAGTCCGGATACCCGCGCTTGCGCATTTCCGGGATGGCGATTACGGCCATGGCCGCCGCCATCGCCACGCTGGAGCCGGAAATGGCGCCGAACAACACGCAGGCGAGCACGGTGGCGACGCCGAAGCCACCTGGCAACCAGCCCACCAGAGAATCGGCGAAACGGAACAGCTGCCCGACCAGGCCGGTCTTCTCCATCAGGAAACCGGCAAAGATGAAAAGCGGTATTGCCATCAGCGAGTATTTGCTGATGAAGCTGAAGAAGGCGCGGAAGATCACCGTCGGTTCCAGCACCGGATCGAACATGATGTACGAGGCCGCCGCCGCGCTTAGGGCAATGCCGATCGGCACCGACAGCACGAGCAGGACCAGCAGGACGATTCCAACCAGTTGCATATCCGCTCCCTTCTATCTGCGGCGGGTCAGTGCCCGCCTTCGGCGTCTTCCGGTTCCTCGGGGACGCTGCACCCGCGCAGTCGCTGGATGCCGAAATAGACCTGGAACGCCTGGGTCACGGCCATGAAGGCGAAGCCGAGCAGCAGCGCCAGCAGGAATGGCCACATCGGAAACGCCAGGCTTTCGGTGCGGCTTTCGTACTTGAACGCGTCCTCGACCTCGGCTATGCCCCACCACACCACGGCCGCGAGGAACGCCATGGACAGCGTGTTGGCAACGACCTTCAGCACTTCGCCCGCCGCCTTTGCGCGCGGGCCCGCGACCGCGCACAGCTCCGGTATCACCGTGACTGCGAGGTGCGAGTTCTTGCGTTGCGCGACGCAGAAGTAGAGGTACACCCCGCTCAGCATGATGAAGGTGACCGCATCCTGCTGCCAATCGAAGGACTTGCCGATGGCGTAGCGTCGGCCAACCTCCAGCAGCGCCAGCAGGGTGCAGCCGAGCAGCAGCAGGGCCGCGAAGCGCGCCAGGATCTTGTCCTGGAACGCGCGCCAGAACTCGTATGCCTTTTCCATTCAGGCGACCGTCAGCGGATGACGATCTTCGAGGCGTGCTTGGAGCAGTCGACCTTCTCGATCCACGACGAGCCGACCGGGTGCTTCTGGGAGAGCGCGCGCCCTTCCTTGACGAAGGTATCGACCCACGGACTCACCGCAGCCGGGGTCTTGCTCTTGATATAGCGCGCCGGCGCGTCGCCCATGGTGCTGGTAAACGCGGAGACCTCCGTCGGGTTCAACCAGTACACGCCCGGCTTGGACGGGTCCTTGGTGCCGTACTTGTCGTAGGTCATCTTGTCGACGCACCAGTTGAGTTCCTTCTGCAACTGGACCGTCTCGGTGATCAGACTCTCCAGCGCGTCCTGGGTCGGCTTGGGCAAGCGGTCCCACCAGCGCCGGCTCGCGCCCAGCATGTAGTAGTCGCTGGTGAACGCGCCGGCGCCGCCGGTGGTGTAAAAGGGCGCCTGTTGGCGCACCGCGAGCCAGCCGCCGATGCTGGTCTGCAAGCCGTCGATCACGCCGGATTCCAGCGCAGTCGGCACTTCGCCGAATGCCATCACCACGGGGCTCGCTTTCCAGACTTCAAGCGAGGCGTTCTCGACCGGGCCCATGCTGCGGATCTTCCGGCCGCTGAAATCTGCGGGGGTGGCGTAGCGCTTCTTGCCGCCCACGCCCATGCCAAAGCTCATGTGCCCGGTACCGAACACCCGGATCAGCTGGTTTTTGTGCATCCGCTCGATCAACATCTGGTAAGTCTTGGTAGATTCGAGATTGTCCACCGCACCGACCGTGGTCAGGATGCCGGGGCCCACCATGGTCATCATCCACGGATCGACTGGCGCCGCCTTGCCCATCTGCAGCCACGACATCTCCAGGTTGCCCTGGCGCATCGCCTCGAAAGCCTCAGGGATGGTGTACAGGGCGCCGGCGAAATACAGGCGCGCCTCGCTACCGGGAATCACTTGCGGCAAGCGCTCCCTGAAGTGATTCATCGCGAGGCCGGCCGGATGCGGCGCGGGCGGGAAGTCCGCCGCAAAGCGCAGCACCACGGGCTTGATCGCCTGCGCGTGGGCCGCGCGCTCGGGAAGACCCACGCTTGCGGCAAGCGCAACTACCAGCGTAGCGGCAGCGGCTTTAATGAAAAGACCTTGTGTGTCGAACATCATGTGCCTCCTCTTCGGAAAGTGATCGCAGCGGCGGCTTACTTTCATGCCGACGCAGAAACGACAAATTTCTGCACTTACAGCTTGTCGAGAAACGCTTCTTGCGAAAACCAGGTGGTCGAATCGATTGACCATGGAAGTCGCGACGTTTTTTTTCACTCGTAGCCGATTTTCAACATCTTTTTTTGATTTTTTTGCCGCAAATTATTCATATCCTTCATCTTATCATCACAATGTTGTCCAGGATAAAAACGGCGTTGGGCCGTCCAGTAGCGTAGGGTAGGGGTGAATCGCCAAACCCACCCGACCCGAACGACACAGGAGGCCCAACGTGAACGCATCATGGGGCATGTTCAGCCAGATACTCAAGCTTATTCCGCGCACTGATTTCGAAAGCATCGTCAAGACGACGGCGGCACAGAACGGGGCGAAGGGGTTATCGAGTTGGGGCCGGCTCGTCGCCATGCTGTTCTGTCAGCTCGGCCGGGCGCACTCGTTGCGTGAAATCGAAGGGGGTTTGAAAAGCTGCGAGGGGAAGCGTTCGCATCTTGGGATCGAAGCGCCGGCACGGTCGTCGCTGGCCTATGCCAATGCGCACCGGCCCTGGCAAACCTTCGACAAGGTGTTCTACGGGCTCTACGAAACGGTTGCCGCGCGCGCCCTCGGCAAGCACAAGTTCCGCTTCAACAACAAGCTGGTCAGCATCGATTCGACGGTGGTCGACCTGTGCCTGTCGATGTACGACTGGGCCAAGTATCGGCAAACCACGGGGGCGGTGAAGTTGCATCTGTTACTCGATCACGATGGTTGTCTGCCGTGCTTCGGCCTCATCACCGACGGCAAGGTGCATGAGTTGAAGGTCGCGCACCAGATTCATTGCGCTCCCGGCACCATCGTGGTTGACGACCGTGGCTACAACGACTACCGTCTGTTCGCCAGTTGGCCGCCGCGCCGGCGGTCGCGCAGGCATCGCAGCCGCGCGCGCAGGCTGAAAGTGGATACGGCTTGCCGCAGCGGATGCAGGCGAGGGAGGGGGAAGTTGTCATTCGGCGACTACCAGCGCGTACGAGCTGTAGCGATGATCAAGGGATTCGCGGTAGGCATCATTCTTCCAGCACATGGATGAAGCGTTGGTTTGCCGGGCAGTCGATAGACGGAATAGTCGCGCAGATCCACGGTGGCAATGCGACGTAGCTTGAGGTGTGCGGCCAGGTAAACGAGGCTGGCATCGCAAAAATCCATCGGCAGATCGTCGTAGCGATCCATCAGTCGCCACAGTTCGGCAACAGCATCGGCAGGAGGGCATTCGATGCGCAAGTGTCCGATCGATTGCGCTTTGGTTACCCAGGCGAAGAAATGCCGTTGCTTCGATGTTTGCAAGAGCGCGCAAGTTTCGGCGAACACCGCCCAGGTCGTGATCGTTACGCCCTTGAAACCGGAAAAGAACGCCTTGCAGCGATCATGGTGCGTGTCTTTCGGATTGAACAAGCCGACGAAGTAGCCGGTGTCCGCGAGCATCCCGGCTTCGCGCATCTCAGGCCGCTTTGCGCCGCGCAGATTTGGCCTTTGGTGCACGACCGGCTCGGGCGGACCGTTCGGCGTGCTTGATTTGCATGGCTTGCCGAAACGCGATTTTGTGAGGACGCGACTCTTGGGCGGTTCTGTCGGGAAGTGGCGAGGCCGCACTCCGTTCCATCACATCCAGATAAATCGGCGTCGTCGAGTGTGACGATAGCGCTGATCCCGGTTCGCTCGGCCACATCAATCAAGGATGCGTCAGCCAAATCCGCTTGCGGCCACAGCCGTCAATTGACCGTCGCGCCCGAATCCTTGACCACCTTGGCCCAGCGCGTGATTTCGGCCTTGATGAACGTGTCGAGTTCAGCCGGCGTGGAACCGACGATATCGTAGCCGGCTGCCTCGATCCGTTGCTTCGCCTCCGGCATGCTCATCGCCTTGATGAATTCGGCGTTGAGCCTCTGCACGATGGGCGCCGGCGTGCCGGCCGCCGCAAGAATCGCGTACCAGACCGACACGTCGAAGCCCTTGATGCCCTGTTCGTGAATGGTCGGTATATCCGGCAGCACGCGCGAGCGCTTGAGCGTGGAGATGGCAATGGCGCGGAATTTTCCCGCCTGGATTTGCGGCAGCGATGATGACAGCGAGTCGAAGATCAGGTCCACTTCACGCCCGAGCAGCGCGGTGATCGCCGGGCCGCTGCCTTTGTAGGGCACGTGCGTCATGTCGACGCCGACTGCCGACTTGAAATACTCGACCGAGAGATGGCTGGTGTTGCCCGGGCCGGCGGAGGCGTAATTGAGCTTGCCCGGGTTGGCCTTGGCCGCGGCGATCAGGTCGGCCAGGGTGCGGATCGGTGATTGCGCGTTCACCACCACCACCAGGGGCAGGGTGGCGGCAAGCGTGATCGAAGCGAAATCCTTCACCGTGTCGTAGGGCAGCTTGGCCATCAGCGTGGCGTTGACCGCGTGGGCGGTCAGCATCATCACGATGTTGTAGCCGTCGGGTGCGGACTTGGCGATCAGGTCCGCACCGATGGTGGTGCCACCGCCGGGTTTGAAGTCGATGAATACCGATTGGCCGATGTTCCTGGTCAGCTCGGCTGCGATCGGCCGCGCGAGGATTTCCGAACTGCCGCCTGGCGGATAGGGCATGACGAAGCGGATTGGTTTGTTTGGATAGCCTTGCTGGGCCAGGGCGTTACGCGAGGCCTGTCCTGCAAGGGCGACTGCACCCATGGCCATGACGAACTTGCGGCGAGCTTTCATTCTTGTCTCCTGTGGGGGCAATCCAGACCCGGTTGTTTGATGTGGGCGTTGCACGCCATCCGGCGGCGCCTGCTGTGCTCACGCCGCCATCGCTCCCGCCGTCGCCAGGCTGGCGCGGCATTCGCGCACGATGCGCTCGATCAAGTCCTTGCAGGTTGGCAGGTCGTTGATCAAGCCGATCACCATGCCGGCACTCACGATACCACCATCGACATCGCCGGTCTTCATGGCGTTGCGGCCGCGTGCGCCGGCCACCAGATGGCGCACTTCCTCGAAGGCCGCACCTTTCTTCTCCATCGCTACCACCTCGTCGGACACCGCATTCTTGAACACCCGCGAGGTGTTGTGCATGGTGCGGAAAATCAGGTTGGTGTCGCGCTCGGTGCCCTTGAGCAGGGCTTCCTTGACCCGGGCGTGAATCGGTGCCTCGGCGGTCATCATGAAGCGCGTACCCATGTTGATGCCTTGCGCGCCCAGCGCCATGCAGGCGGCCAGCTGGTAGCCGTCGGCGATGCCGCCGGAGGCCACCACCGGAATCCTGCAGGCGCGTACCGCCGCCGGAATCAGGATCAGGTTGGTGACGTCATCTTCGCCCGGATGGCCGGCGCATTCATAGCCGTCGATCGATATGATGTCGACACCGTGGCGTTCGGCCGAGAGCGCGTGGCGCACCGAGGTGCATTTGTGGATCACGGTGATGCCGTGCTCCTTGAATTTCGGTGCGAAGTCGCGCGGGTTGTTGCCGGCGGTCTCGACGATCTTGATGCCCGACTCGACAATCACCTGCATGTACTCGGCATACGGTGGCGGCTTGATCGAGGGCAGGATGGTGAGGTTCACGCCGAACGGCTTGTCGGTCATGCTGCGGCAGCGCCTGATTTCGGCCGCCAGATCAGCCGCTGACGGCTGTGTCAGCGCGGTCAGGATGCCCAGGCCGCCGGCGTTGGAAACCGCCGAGGCCAGTTCGGCATAGCCGACCCACTGCATGCCGCCCTGGATGATCGGGTAGCGGATGCCCAGCATTTCGGTGACTGCTGTTTTCATGTGAATTCACCATCGATAGCTTGCCTGCAGCGCGCAGGTGATTGGAATGGGCAGCGAGGAACGCGCCTCAACGTCGGCACCAGCGTGCTCATGTTTCAATCGAACTTGATGCCGGACTCCTTGATCACCCGGGCCCAGCGCGTGCGCTCGCTGGCGATGAAGCTGCCGAGTGCCGCCGGCGGGCCGCTCCTGACCTCCGTGCCTTGGCTTGCCAGGCGCTCTTTCATGTCGGCGGTCGCCAGGATACGCGCCAGCTCGGCATTGAGCTTGGCCACCACGTCGGCCGGTGTGCCGGCAGGGGCGAGAATGCCCTGATACGAGCCGGTCTCGAACCCCGGCAGCGTCTCGGCGACCGTCGGCAGTTCCGGCGCCGAAGCCACTTTTTGCGCACTGGCCACCGCCAGGCCGCGGATGCGCCCGGACTTGACCGTCGGGTAGGTGGCCAGCATGCCGTTCATGATCACATTGGCCTGCCCGCCGGCCACGTCGGCCACCGCTGCCGAGCCGCCCTTGTAGGGAATGTAGGCCCAGCTGATACCGGTGCGCTGCGCGAACTCGATGCCCGCCAGATGCGGTGCGCCGCCGGTGCCCGAGACCGCGAAATTGAGCTTGCCGGGATTGGCCTTCGCGAAGTCGATCAGTTCGCGGACGCTGTTCACCGGCAGCGAGGGATGCACCCCGAGCACATGCGGGGAATACGAAATCATGGTGATCGGCGCGAAATCCCTGACCGGATCGAACGGCATGTTCGGATAAACGCTGGGGTTGATCGACAGGGCGCCGACGTCGAGCAACAGCAGGGTATAGCCGTCAGGCGCCGACTTGGCCACGAAGTCCGCGCCGACATTGCCGTTGGCGCCGGCGCGGGTTTCAATCACCACCGGTTGGCCCCAGGTCTCGGTGAGCTTGGGGCCGATGGCGCGCGCCAGGATGTCGGAGGTGCCGCCAGCGGCGAACGGGACGACGATGCGGATCGCCTTGGCCGGCCAGGCCTGGCTTTGCGCAGGTGCGGCGAACAAGGTGGCAACGGCGGCAAACAGCAATGCATGGCGCTTCAATATCATGGGGTCCCCTCTTTTTGTGCACCCGGCGCAAGCCTGGCGAACGCCAATACTATCGATTTTTGGCAAAAACATGGCAGCCTCGTGAGAGGCATGTTTTTGTCATGAATAATGTAGTGCTCAACAAGCACAGCCTGGATTCGCGTCTCAGGCGACAAATCGCCAGGCGTCGCCCTCGCGCACCACATGCCCCGCGGTAGCGCCGGCGAAATGCGTGCCGATCACAAGCGTTGGTGTGTCGCCCAGCGCGTTGAACATGGCGTGACGTGTGGCAGTCGAAGCGACAGCATCGTAGTCGGCGGAAGAGGCCCATTCGGGATGCGCCATCTGGCACGGGTGGTGCACGAAGTCGCCGGTGATGAGGGCCCGCATGCCGGCGGATTCGACCGCGACGCTGACATGGCCGGGGGTGTGGCCCAGGGTGGGCATCAGCCGCACCTCGTCGCAAATGCGCTGGTCGGTGTCGACCAAGTCGACCAGGCCGGCATCGAACACCGGTTGTACCGAGTCGGTGAAAATCTGTGTATGGCCCTGGCCTTCCGGCCCGCCGCGCCAATAGTCGAATTCCGCTTTCGCCATCAGGTAGCGCGCATTCGGAAACGTGGCCACCCAATGGCCATCGACCAGCATGGTGTTCCAGCCGACATGATCGACATGCAGGTGGGTGCACAAAACCGTATCGATCGACTCCCGCGCGTAGCCGGCGCTGGCCAGGTTGGCCAGGAACGGGCCCTGCATGTTGTTCCAGTGCGCTGCCATGCGGCCGCTCTTGTCGTTGCCGATGCAGGTGTCCACCACGATGCGGCGCGAGGGTGTTTCGATCACCAGCGCATGCACGCTCATGATCAGTTGCCCTTCGTCGTTCATGAAATGCGGCTTGAGCCAGTGCATCTCGCGCACCGCCTCGCGCGTGGCCTGCGGCAGTATGAAACGCGTGCCACCGGTGAATTCAAGTTCGACAACCTTGGTGACCGTGACTTCACCGATACGCCACTTCATGACCGGCTCCTCAAATATTTCATGCGCATCAAACGATGCGCGTCTGGTGCCCGGCCCAGTAACGGTCGCGCAGCAGGCGCTTGTAGAGTTTGCCGGTCGGCAGGCGCGGCAATTCGACTTCGAAGTCGATCGAGCGCGGGCATTTGAGTGATGCCAGGTGCTCGCGGCAAAACGCGATCAGTTCGCCTGCCAGCTCCGCTCCCGGCGCAATGCCGGGCACCACCTGCACCACCGCCTTGACCTCTTCGCCCAGATCGGTGTTGGGCACACCGAACACCGCGGCATCCATCACCTTTGGATGGGTGATCAGCAGGTTCTCGCATTCCTGCGGGTAAATGTTGACGCCGCCCGAGATGATCATGAAGGTGGCGCGGTCGGTGAGGTAAAGGAAGTTGTCGTCGTCGGTATAGCCGACATCGCCAACCGTGCTCATGCTGCCGTCGGCCGAGCGGGTCTCGGCGGTGCGCGCCGGATCGTTGAAATAGACAAACGGCGAGGCGGTCTTGAACCAGATGGTGCCGGGCACACCCTTGGCGCAGGGCTGCATGGCGTCGTCCAGCACATGCAGGTCGCCCAGCAGTACGCGGCCGACGGTGCCGCGGTGCGTCAGCCACTCGGCGCTGTCGCAGGCGGTGAAGCCCAGGCCTTCGGTGGCACCGTAGTACTCATGGATGATCGGGCCCCACCAGTCGATCATCGCCTCCTTCACCTGCGGCGGGCAGGGCGCGGCGGCGTGGATCGCGATTTCCAGCGATGACAAGTCGTGAAGCTTGCGCCCGGCGTCCGGCAGCTTGAGCATGCGCGAAAACATGGTCGGCACCAGTTGCGTGTGGGTCACCTTGTGCTTATCCACCAGCGCCAGATAGTGCTCGGGGTCGAAACGCTCCATGATGATCACCGTTGCGCCGTGACGGATCGCCAGGTTGACTGCTGCCTGCGGCGCCGCGTGGTACAGCGGTGCCGGCGAGAGATAGATCATGCCTTCGCGGTAGCGCCACAGTTTTTGCAGGAAATCGAACAGCGGCAACTGCCGTGATGGCGGGTTTTCCGGCAGCGGCCGCAGGATCCCCTTGGGCCGCCCGGTGGTGCCGGAGGAATACAGCATCGGCGTGCCCAGGCATTCATCGGGAATCGATGCCGCGGGATACTGCGCCACGGCGTCGTCGAGATTGATGAAACCATCACCGGCAGCGGCGTCGGCCACGATTCTCAGCGTGACGTTGGGGCAATCGCGCAACGCCGCCTGTGCCACCGCCAGCCGCGCCTGCGAGGTGATCAGGGCACGGGCCTCGCAGTTGTTGATGATGTAGGCCAGTTCTTCGGACGTCAGGTAGGAACTGATGCAGGTGTAGTACAAGCCGGCGCGTTCGCCGGCGCCGCAGGCTTCCAGATAGCGGCTGTTGTTCTCCATGAAGATGGCGTAGTGGTCGAGACGCTTGAGGCCATGCGCGCGCAACAAGTGCGCCAGGCGGTTGCTGCGCGCTTCCAGTTCGCCATAGGTGACGCTCGCACCTGTTGCTGCCATGATGAAGGCCGGCTTGTCGGCGCCCTCGCTTGCGTGTTTTCCCGGATACACCGCGGCTTCCCGCAGATCAGATGATCTTGCTTGCGTGGCCGGCCCAGTAACGGTCGCGCAGCAGGCGCTTGTAGAGTTTGCCGGTCGGGTGGCGCGGCAATTCGGCCAAGAAATCGACCGAGCGCGGGCACTTGACCGGTGACAGGCTGGCGCGGCAAAAAGCGATCAGCTCTTCTTCAAGTTCGCCGGCTCTATGGCCTTCGAGGTCGCGCGCGTCGCGTGGCTGCACCACTGCCTTGACCTCCTCGCCGAAATCCTCGTTGGGCACGCCGATGACCGCGCAGTCGAGCACCCTGGGGTGGGTGATCAAGAGGTTCTCGGCTTCCTGCGGATAGATGTTGACCCCGCCGGAAATGATCATGTGCGCCTTGCGGTCGGTGAGAAAAAGAAAACCGTCGGCGTCGGCATAGCCGACATCGCCCAGCGTGGTCCAGCCTTGTGGATTGCGGCTGCCAGCGGTTTTCTCGGCATCGTTGTGATAGTTGAACGGGCGGCCGTCGGCGAAATAAACGGTACCGGCGCTGCCCGTTGATACTTCTGCCCCGTTGTCGTCGCAGATTTTGAGTTTGCCGATGACAGCCTTGCCCACTGTTCCCGGATGCGCCAGCCAGTCCTTCGAGCCGACCAGCGTCATGCCGTTGCCCTCGGTGCCGGCGTAATACTCCCAGATCACCGGGCCCCACCATTCGATGATTTGCGACTTCACCGGGATCGGGCAGGGTGCAGCCGCATGGATGGCGACCTTGAGCGACGAAAGGTCGTACCGTTGGCGCGCCTGTTCCGCCAGCTTGAGCATGCGCACGAACATGGTCGGTACCAGTTGCGTATGGGTGATCTTGTGTTGTTCGACCAGTTGCAGGTAGCGCTCGGCGTCAAAGTGTTCCATCACCACGCAGGTGCCACCCAGACGCATCACCGAAAGGCAAAAGCGCAATGGCGCCGCGTGATACAGCGGCGCCGGCGACAGGTAGACGCTGTCGGCGTCCACACCCCACAGGTTGATGCAGATATTGAGCAAGGGATTGGCCGCGTCGATGGCCGCGGACTCGGGCGCTACCCACACGCCTTTTGGGCGGCCGGTGGTGCCGGACGAATACAGCATGTCGCCGCCAGCGGACTCGTCGGCGATGCGACTTGCCGGCTGCGGTGCGAGTGCGGACTCGTAGGCCTCGTAGCCGGGCGCCGTGCCGTCGATCATCAGGCGCTGCTGGAGGCCCGGTGTTTGCGTCAGAAGCTGGTCGGCCAGCGCGTTCATGGCGCGCGAGGTGATCAGCAGTTTCGCTTCGCTGTTCGCGATGATGTAGGCGGCCTCGCTCACGGTCAGGCGGCTGCTCATCGCGGTATAGATGATGCCGGCACGGTGCGCGCCGAAGCAGATCTCGAAATAGCGCGGATGGTTCTCCAACAGGATGGCGATATGGTCGCCGGCCACAAGGCCACTGCTGCGCAGCAGTTGCGCCACCTGGTTGGAGCGGCTTTCGAGCTGGGCGTAGGTGAGCGTTGCGCCGCTGTCCGCCATCACGAAGGCCGGCTTGTCGGGCTGGTTGCGGGCGTGCATGTAAGGATGCAATTTTCTCTCCGTGGCGCCTGTGGCGGGCCTGCAGCTGGAACTTGCGCGCAAGCATAACGCAGCGGACGCGCCTCCACGCCAACTGCGACGGTGGAGCGCCCGTGCGTCTGACTGGCAGGATTCCACGAGAAACGACGGCTCAATCCGGCAGGTGCCTACGGATTGAGCACGCACCCGCCGACCACCTCGCCGTTCCAGCGCGCCAGCATCGCCTTTTTGAAATCGGCCAGCGCAAAGGTGTGCGACACATGCGGCCGGATGCGGCCTGCGGTCACCCACTGCATGACCTGGGCTAGGCGTGGCGGGCGCAGCGACGGATCCTGCGCCACCGAAATGGCGGCCGGACAGCCGAGTACCGAGAGGCCCTTCATCTGGATGATGTTGCTGGGCAACTGGTTGGCGTTGGGGGCGCCGCGCTGGCCGCGACCGCGCGCCACGTTGGGTGTGGAAGTCCAGCCGACGATCAGGAAGCGCGCGCCGAAGGCGCATGAGCGCATCGACTCCAGCGAAGTGTCACCGCCCACCGCGTCGTACACGACATCCACCCCGCGGCCGCCGGTCAACGTTTTCACTTCGTCACGAAAGCGCCTTACGCCGGGCGTGCCGTCGGCATTGGCGGCGTTGATCACATGATCGGCGCCGTGCGCCTTGACCAGCGCCAGTTTGGCGTCCGAGCGGCCGGTGGCGATGACTGTCGCGCCCAGCAACTTGGCCACCTGCAGCGCCGCCATTCCGGTTGCGCCTGAGGCGCCATTGATCAATACCGTCTCGCCGGCGCGCAACTGGCCGCGCGCGATGAGGCAGTGGTATGCGGTCTCGTAGTTGGCCAAAAGGTTGCACGCCTCATCGAACGAGAAGCCGGCGGGAATACGTCGCAGCGCGCTGGCCGGCAGCACCGCATGGGTGGCGAAGCCACCGGCCGCCTGGTAGCGCCCACCGGCGCGCGGGCCGGCTGTGAACCAGTCGCTGAACACGCGGTCGCCCGGCGCGATGTGCTGCGGCAGGACCTCCGCACCAGCCCATGTCACCACGCCGCTGTATTCCATGCCCGGGCAATAGGGTGGCATGGCCATGTGCTGATATTGCCCGCTGGTCATCAGCAGGTCGACCCAGGCCACCGCTGCGCTTTTGATTTCGACGATGACCTCATCGGCCCGCAGCGTGGCCGGATCGGGTACTGCGACATCCTCAAGCGACATGAACTGTTCGATCGCTGCGGTCGGGCTTTCGCCGAATTCGGATACGCGCACGCGTTTGCCGGTTTTCAGGGCTGAAATCATGCTTGGCTCACCTGGATTGTTTTGGGCGAAGGGTCGATTGCCTGAATGCTCCCGGGGATATCCGGCACGGGGCGCCGCGGTCAGTCGATGCCGATGCCGGCCTGTTTGACAAACGCCGCCCAGCGCACGGTCTCGGCGCGCACCAGGGCGCCAAACTCCTGCGCCGATGCGTCGGCCACTTCGATCCCCAGGTTTTCGAAGAACAGGCGCATGTCCGCCGCAGCGAGCACATCGCGCAGCGCGCGGTTGAGTTGCAGGATGATCGCAGGCGGCGTGCCTGCCGGTGCAGCCAGGCCGGTCCAGCTCTGCACTTCGACCCCGGCCACGCCGGCCTGCGCCACCGTCGGCAGGTCCGGCAGCGCCGCGATGCGTTGCGGCGCTGCGACCGCGAGTGCGCGCAGGCGACCGCCCCTGATCAGCGGAATCGCCGAATTGCCGATGCTGAAAATGAAACTCACCTCGCCACGGCCGACGTCTGTCAATGCTGTTGCGATCGACTTGTAAGGGATATGGCGCGCATCGGCGCCAATGGCGCGGCGAAACAGTTCGCCCGCCAGATGCGCCGGTGTGCCGTTGCCGCCGGAGCCAAAGGTATATACACCCGGCGCGGCCTTGACCTGCTTCACCAGCTCGGCCACCGAGCGTGCCGGTGCATTGGGGCCGACGCACAGCACCGTGTACTGGTTGCCGATCAGCGCGATCGGCGCGGTATCGCGCGTAAGGTCGACCGGCGGTTTGGCCTGCATCGACTGCGCGATCGCGTTCGCCAGGTTGATCAGGACGATGGTATAGCCATCGGCGGGTGCGCGCGCCAGTTCGGCCATGCCGATCATGCCGGTGGCGCCTACCCTGTTGTCGACGATGACCTGTTTTCCCAGGTGCGTGGCGAGCGCCTCGGCCAAGCGCCGTGCGGTCACGTCGGGGCCGCCGCCGGGGCTGAAGGGCACGATCAGGCGGAGGTTGCGCGTCGGAAAGCCGCTACTTTGCGCGACCGCACCGTTGCCCGCCCAGGGCAGCAGCGCCAGCATCGCCAACGCGGCGCGCTTGCCGCTGTCAGGGGAATGCGACATCGAAGAGTCCTTTCTGAAAGTCGTCGGGAGAATCCCGCTATGCCGCCCGCGCGCAGACGCCATCGGCTGCGCCGGCGCTGGTTGCAGCATGCGTTCAAAGCACCTTTGCCACGGCACCACGATGCCCGTGGCCGCCGGCGCAGGTCAATGGTACGCCAGTGGCCCGCCGTGGCACGGAAAGGGTATCGCAAGCGCCGCCTAGCCTGCCGCGGCACCGTACAATCGAAAGTCGGCTGCGGCATAACAGTACGACTGAAGAGCGCGGCACCGGCAGGCTCGATGACCGGCCTGCAACACCAGGACTGACATGAACCCGCGCATGTGCGGGGGGCTTGTGGCCCGGGGCGCTTGTGTTTTCACCTGTCATACCAATGGAGTAGCGATGCCGAAAGTCACTTTCATAGAGTTCAACGGTACCCGGCACGAGGTCTCGGTGCAAAGCGGGCTTTCCCTGATGCGCGCCGCGGTGGACAACGGCGTGCCCGGCATCGACGCCGATTGCGGTGGCGAATGTGCTTGCGCCACCTGCCACGTTTATGTGGACCCGGCGTGGTTGCCGAAGACGGGCACGCAGGGCGAGATGGAGCAGAGCATGTTGAGCTTCGCTGCTGCCGCGCAGGAGAATTCCCGCCTGGCCTGCCAGATTCCGATCACCGAAGCACTGGATGGCCTGGTGGTCAATTTGCCCGACGGGCAGCATTAGTTTAGTGCCACGCAATCCGCCACGCAGACCGACAAATGCACGCAACGACTGGCACAAGCCAAGCCCGTGACATCGCGTATGCGATGCCGATCTGACGTCATCGACCTCTCGAACCCGCAGTTGTTCCAGTCCGATACGGTCTGGCCTTACCTCGAACGCCTGCGCCGCGAGGCGCCGATGCATTATCGCGAGGGCGGCCTTGCCGGGTCGTTCTGGTCGGTGACGAAGTACAAGGACATCATGGCGGTGGACACCAATCACGCGCTGTTCTCCTCGGCGTCGGCCCAAGGCGGGATCACGATTTATGACGCGCCGCCGCCGCGCTGCCGGTACGCATACCCGCTTGAGCGGCGTTTCACGGCCCGCGCTCGCGCGCCTGAGGAAACACTGAACCAGTCCGTAGGCCGAGAAAGTCGCTCTTGCGAGATGTTGAATCGAAAAGGTTGTTCGTTCGAGAATCCGCATTCCAGGGACTTGTTCAACGTTTTCCCAGGCTTCAGCCGGCGCGTGCCTCGGCGGTAATCCGGCGCAACGCTTCGACCACCGCTTCCGGCACTTCGAGCGCATCGGTGGCGAGCCGGCGTGCGCGCTCGACGATCGAACGATCGAACGGCACGCGCACCGCAGACGCCGGGTCGAGCGGACGGGTATCGCGCACGCTCTGTGCATATGCCGACACACGCTGCATGAAATCATCGGCGTCGGTGAAGAGGCCCGGATTGACCGCGAGGATGAAAATGCCGCTGTCACGTTGCGGCGCAGGCGCGGTCACCTGGCCAGTCATCATGCCCAGCAGCTGCACCACCATCGCCAGACCCGAGCCCTTGTGCCCGCCCCAGACGGCAAAGGCGCCGCCGAACGCCGCCGCCGGGTCGCGCGTGGGATGCCCTTCGACATCGAAGGCCTGGCCCTCGGGCAGAAGCTCCCCGAGACGGCGCTTCAACGCCACCTCGCCGATCATCACGTTGGCCGTGCCGATATCCCAGATCACCGGCGTGGTGGCGGACGGAAAGCCGAAGGCAATCGGGTTGGTGCCGAAGCGGCCCTCGGTACCGCCATGCGGCGCCACCAGTTGGGTGCCGCTGCCGGCGATCATGCCCACCAGTCCGGCAGCGGTGATGCGCTCCAGGTAGTACGAATACATGCCGGTGTACCAGGTCTTGGAGGCACCAACGGCGGCGATGCCGGTGTGGCCGGCCTTGTCGATGGCGATTTGCATGGCACGGTGCCCGACCAGGTGGCCGACGTTGTCGCCACCATCGAGCGAGGCAGAAAACGGCGTCTCCTGCAATACCGCGATCGGCCGTCGCGGCGTGCTGGTGGCGCGCATCCGTTCAATCACCGATACCGCGCGTGCCAGGCCGCCGTAGCCGAGCCCGCGCAGCTCGCAGTCGATCAAATGGTCGGCCACGATGGCGGCTTCATCATCGGTATAGCCGACCGCTGCCATGCCGGCTTCCACCAGCGCGCGCGCATTAAGGATCGTCAATTGCATCGGGGAATCGCGCTTGCGTCGAATGAAGAAAGCGGCTTATTGCGCGCTCATGCGCGCCGAACGCACCACTTCACCCCAGGTCTCGACTTCACGGCGGATGAAGGCCGCGCCCTCTTCCAGCCCGAGATCCATCACGCGCCCTCCCTGATTGAGGAAAATATCGAACAAACCCGGCTTCGCCACGGCGCGCGTCATCGCCTCGCGCAGGCGCCGCACGCGATCCGGCGGCGTGGCGGCGGGCACCAACAAGGCGTACCAGTTCTCGAACTCGATACCGCGCAGGCCCGCTTCGATCAGGCTGGGCACGCCCGGCATGGTCGGATTGCGCCCCCGGCTGGTGGTCGCCAGCGCGCGCATCTTGCCTGCCTTTATGTGCGGGATCATCACTGCAGGATCGAGAATGGTGACATCGACTTCGTTGGCGAGCATGGCCACCATGGCTGGCGCCGCGCCGCGGTAGTGCACGACAGTGAAGTCGATGCCGGCACGCTGACGCATCATCTCGGCCAACAGGTGCGGCGGGCCGCCGACGCCGGAGGTTGCAAGCGTCAGGCTGCCCGGTTTGGCGCGCGCCAAAGCCAGGAGGCCGGCCATGTCCTGAACCGGAAGGCCTTCGCGGCAGGCCAAAAGTAGAGGCATGCCGATGGTGATTGAAATCGGAATCAGGTCGCGCCGGGTGTCGTAGCCCAGGTTGGGCAGCAGGGTCAGGTTGACCGCCAATGCGCCGGTGGTGGCGAATACCATGGTGTAGCCATCCGGCGCCGCCTTGGCAGCCGCCTCGACGCCGACCGACCCGCCGGCACCGGTGCGTATTTCAATCACGATCGGCTGGCCCAGCACCTCGCCGAGGGCACCGGCGATCAGCCGGCCGCCGGCATCCACCGGGCCACCCGCCGGGAACGGAATCACCATGCGCAGCGGCCGGTCGGGCCAGGCTTGGGCGCCTGCCGCTTGCGACAGGACCATTGGCGCCAGCGCGGCGGCGCTTACGAAACTACGGCGATCTACCATTGCGGTCTCCTTTTTTCCACGAAAGCGGTGATGCCCTCGCGCGCCGAGGCGGTCGCGGCCGCCACCGAGATTACATCGACGCCGGTTGAGATGGCCGAGCGATAGTCGGCATCCTCGGTTTTCCAGATCATCTGCTTGGTGCGGGTGATCGCCTCGGGGCTGGCGGCCAGCAAAGCCTCGATCACCGCGTCGACCTCGCCTTGCAGTGCGGTGGCGGCAACTGCGCGGGTGATCAGGCCCAGGTGCGCGGCCTCGGGCGCACGGATATTGCGCGCCGTGAGCAACAGTTCGACCGCTGCCTTGCGATGCACGCCGCGAATCAGCTGGATCGTGGTTTGTGTCGGTGGCAGGCCGATCTTCACCTCGGGATAGCCGATCAGGCAAGCCTCCTCTGCCAGCGCGATGTCGGACCAGCCGGCCAGCATGATGCCGGCCCCCAGCGCGTAGCGCTCGAGTACCGAGAGCACCGGCTTGGGGCAGTAATAGGCCGCCAGGTTCAAGTCGAGCAGGCGCGCGTAGGCCGCGTTCAGCACATCCATGCTCGAGCCTTGCAGCGCCAAGATGTCGTTGATCTCGCGCCCGGCGCAAAACGTGCCGCCGACGCCGCGCAGTACCACCACGCGACACGCTGCATCGTCGGCGACGGCGCGAAACGCCTCGGTGAGGCTGCCGATCATGTCGTTGTCGAGCGCGTTGCGGTGTGCCGGGTTGTCGATCGAGAAGGTGGTTACGCCGCGGGCATCACGTTCGATATTGATCCTGCCGTTCATATCACCTCCTCGGCGCGCAGCGCCGCGATCTCTTCCGCCGAGAAGCCCAATTCATCATGCAACACACTATCGGTGTGTTCACCCAGGTCCGGCGGTCGGGCGCCCGGCACCGGCGGGGTGGCCGACATGCACAGCGGCACACCGGCCAGCTTGAGCGTGCCGCCGCGACCGTCGTCGACTTCATGCACCATGTCCATCGCCGCGACCTGCGGATGGGCGATCACCTGGGCCACATCCTGCACCGGGCTGCACGGCACGCGCGCCTGGTCCAGTCGCTTGACCCATTCCTCGGTGGTGTGGGCGAGAAATTTCGGCGCGATCAGATCGATCAGCTCGGTACGACGCAAGGCGCGGCCACGCGCATCGACGTAGCGCGGGTCGGTGGCAAGATCGGGCACGCCAAGCGTTGCGGCCAGGCGTACCCAGACCGCATCATTGGTCGCACCGGCCAGTACCCAGCCGTCGGCGGTGCGAAAGGTCTGGTAGGGCACGATATGCCACACCGCAGATCCGGTGCGCTGCGGCACCACTCCGGCCATGGTGTAGGCGGTGAAGTGATAGCCGAGTTGCGCCACCGCGGTCTGCATCAGGGATGCCTCGACGTGCTGTCCGCGGGCCTTGCCTTGCGCGCGTGCCACCAACGCGGCACAGGCGCCGGCGAAGGCGAGCATGCCGGTGCCCATGTCGATCACCGACGGCCCCATGCGCGCCGGCCCGGCATCGGCTTCGCCGGTCATCGCCATCATGCCGCTGAAGGCCTGCAGCATGTTGTCGTAGCCGGGTCGGTTGCGCAGCGGCCCGCGCGCGCCATAGCCGGTGATCGAAAGATGGATCAGGTTGTCGTTGAGCGACGACAGGCGTTCCCAGTCAAGCCCCAGGCGGCGCGCGGTGTCAGGCGGAAAATTCTCGATCAGTACGTCGGAGCGGCGCACCAGGCGCGCCAGGATATCCTGGCCGCGCGGCGACTTGAGATTCAATGTCATGCCGCGTTTGCCGCGGTTGACCGACATGAAATTGGCGCCACGGCCGTCAACCACCGGCAGCCAGCGGCGGTTCTCGTCGCCTCCGCGGTCTTCGATCTTGATGACATCGGCACCAAGATCGGCGAACAACTGGCCGCAGGAAGGGCCGGCGAGCACGCGACTCAAGTCCAGTACCTTGATGCCTGCCAATGCGGTCATGCGCGCGCCTCCTCGTCATCCATCGCTTTCGGAAAGTCGCGATGTCAATGCTGGATTATGGCAGCAAGCTCGATGCAGGTCCTGTTCGGCATGGGCTGCTGCGGGCGGCGCGGCTGCTTCAGGAGTTGCGGGTTGTGTCGCCGCTGACGAGCGCGCAGCGCCTGCACCTGGCTTCAGGCCTTGACGCCGCCCTTGACGCCGCCCTTGACGAACACCTGCTTGCCGGTGTCATGGGCGACCGCGCGCAGTTCCAGCGGGCTCAACACCACGGCCGCATCGAGAAAGCGTTGCACCATGTCCTTGTAGGTGCCCGACGAGGTGCCGATGTCGGAACCCCACATCAGATGGTCGGCGCCGAACATGTCGGCGGCGCGGCGCAACACCTTGTCGGCAGGTATGCCGGCTTCGCGGCAGATGTCCAGATTGATCGAGGTGAACTTGAAATAGATGTTCTTCAGGCCCGCCAGCGTCTCGTAGCGATGATCCAGTCCGAAATGCTCGCCTTCTTCCATTTCCGGTTCCAGCAGGTGATCCAGGACGAGTCGGATGTCGGGATACTTGCGCGTCAGTTCGATGATCGCCGGAATCGACGGCCCGCCGCCGCCTTCAGACAGCACTTCCAGATCCATCACCAGGCCCAGCTCCTGGGCCACGTCCCAGGTCTTGAGGGCGTTGGGCGAATTGAGCCAGGGCATGCTGCCGTCGGGCTTGCGCCCGCCGAACAGGCGCACCCCCGCCAGGCCGTTCTCGCGCGCGTACTGCCGCACCAGTGCCGGCGTACCGGCGTCCTCGGCATCCAGGATCACCACCGCGCTGAAAAGCCCGGGGTACTTGTCGGACGAGTCGAGGATGTAGCTGTTGTCGTAGCGATAGATCATGCGCTTTTGCACCGCCACGATGCCATCGACATTCTCTTCCTTCATCCATTGCAGCATGCGCTGCGCGTCCGGCACCTCGTTGATCGGCTTGGGACCATGGTGGCCGCCCGGCTTGCCGATCACGCCGGGCGCGCGGTAGGGGGCATCGGCGGCGCGCTGCATCGGGTTGCGCGCATAGCGCACCTGGTCGTCGGCCACCAGATGGGCGTGTGAATCGAATAGCAGCGGGCGAGTGGATGTCACGGCAGGTTCCTTCGATGCTTGTGCGGGCCCCACAAAGCTGCTGCGGAGCCGTCGGGAATGCTTGATTATTGCCGATTAAAGCGCGCGCGAATGGCGCGAATGGCGCGACTGAAGCAGGCATGGTGCCGGCGGGCAATTCTTCCGCTTGGCAAAAAGCTGCAACAATCCGTTTGCGCACAGCTTCGCCGCGGAGCCTGCAACGCAATGTAGCGTAACCTCAAGCTGCTGCGCGTTTTGCGCGCGCCCCCCGCCACTGTCGATGCCAATCACCAGCCAACAAATCCGCGAGCTGACGTCAAGCTTGTACGAATGGTCGCTCAAGAAGGTGCCGGACGATACTCTGGCGGCGCTGCGGCGTGCCCAGGGGCGCGAGCGCGACGCAGTCGGCAAGAAGACTCTCACCATCATGCTGCAAAGCGCCGACGCCGCCGCGCGTGAAAGCCATCTGGTATGTACCGATGTCGGCATCCCGACCTACTCGGTGAAGATCGGCACACGCGTGCAATTCGACGGGCCGGTACGTCAGGCCATCGTCGACGGCTTTGCCGACCTGGTGGCGCGCATCGACCCGCCGATCCTCAAGATGGTGACCAACCCCTTGACCCATGAGCGCAGCTACGCCGGGCGCAACATGCCGATCGTGAGTTTCGACCTGATCGACGACGCCGACCATGTCGAGATCGCCTGCGCGCCCAAGGCCATGGGCACCGGGCGCTGGGAGGCGATCGAGACCTTCGTCTACCCGACCCACGAAACCATCGAGAAATTCGTGCTTGACACCGTGCTCACCGCCGGCAGCCAGCCCTGCCCGCCGATCGTGGTGGGCGTGGGTATCGGCGGCACCTTCGATTATGCGGCGAAAATGGCCAAGGAGCAGGTGCTGCGGCCGTTCGGCCTGATCAATCCCGAGCCGATCCTGGCGGCGATGGAAACGCGCCTCCTGGATGCGATCAACGCCACCGGTTTCGGGCCGATGGGCACCGGCGGCGACAGCAGCGCGATGGCGGTGCACATCGACTACGCCGCCAGCCACGGCTTCATGCCGGTGGCGGTGAGCTTCAATTGCTGGATCAATCGGCGTACCCGGGCCCGCATTTACAACGACGGTCGCGTCGAGCGCCTCGAATGAGTGTGATCGCAGGCAGCGACGGTGTGCGCGAATTGCGCCTGCCGCTCACCGAGGCGGATGCGCGTTCACTGGTCATAGGCGACCAGGTCAGGCTTACCGGGCCGGTGACCATGTCGATCGGCCTGCCCACCCACAAGCGCATGGCGGCCATGCTCGAGCGCGGCGAGGCCTTGCCGCAGGACCTGCGCGGCGGTGCGTTCGTGCACCTGAGTTCGTTCAACCGCGAAACTGCGGGCGGCTTCGAGGCCTTGTACCTGAACCCTTCCACCAGCACCCGCTATGACGAGAGCATGCCCTCGATCATCCGCAAGAGCGGGGTGCGGGTAGTGGGCGGCAAGGGCGGCTTGTCAGCCCAGTGCGTGCAGGCGCTCAAGGATGCCGGCTGTGTGTACCTGTCTTTCCTGGGCGGCGGATGCACCCTGTTGTCGCACGCGATTCGCGGCGTCGCCTCGGTACACTGGAACGAATACATTTCGCAATTTCGCCTGATCACCCTGGACGTCGATGGTCTGGCGCCGGCCACTGTTGCCATCGATGCCAATGGCAACAGCGTTTACGAGCAACTTAGAGATCGCGCCAATGCGCGCATGCCGGATATTCTGCAGCAACTGAAACAGGCGCGTGATGCGGCAGCCTGAAGCACCGCACTTGACCATTCCCAAGGAGACAGCATGAATCGACGCCATCTGGTACTGGCATTGCTGGCAGGCTCGCTGTGCGCGGGCCACACCGGCGCGCAGGACTACCCGACCAAGCCGGTCAGGCTGATCGTGCCTTTTCCGGCCGGCGGCAGCAGCGACGTAGTGGCGCGCTTCATCGCGCAGGGCCTGTCGGAGAAAATGGGTCAGCAGTTCGTGGTGGAGAATCGCGCCGGCGCTGCCGGCAACCTCGGCACCGATGCCGTGGCCCGTGCCGCGCCGGACGGCTATACACTGGGGCTATCCACCTCGGGCCCGCTGGCCAACAACAAGTTTCTCTACAAGGCCATGCCGTATGACTCCGAGAAGGCATTCACCCCGGTGGTGCTGGTGGGCGAAATACCGCTGGTGATCGTGGTCAACCCGGCGGTGCCGGCGAAAAACCTCAAGGAGTTCGTTGAACTCGCACGCAGGGAGCCGGGCAAGCAGAGCATCGGTCATCCGGGTAACGGCACCATTGGACACCTGGCACTGGAACTACTCAAGAACACCGCGAAGATCGATGTGCTGGCCGTGCCCTACAAGGGCGATACGCCGGGCATGACCGACCTTATCGGTGGCGCGATCCAGGGCTTCGCCGCACCGGTCGCAGCCTTCATTGCGAATATCCAGGCCGGCAAGATGCGCGCCCTGGCGGTGACCTCCCGAGCCCGCGTGCCCGGCTTGCCGGATGTGCCGACCGCGGCCGAACAAGGCATCGAGCTCGATGCCGCGGTGTGGTTTGGCGTGGTCGGCCCGGCCGGCATGGCCAAGCCGGTGGTTGATCGCCTCAACGTCGAGATCAATCGCCTGCTTGCATCTGCTGAAGGGCGTGCCCAATTGACCAGGTACGCCGCCCTGGTGGCCGGCGGACCGCCGGAGCGCATGGGCCAGTTGATGGCGACCGACGCCGCCAAATGGAAGCGCGTGATCGAAGCCGCCAGGATCACCCTCGACTGAATTTCGATAAACCTTCGCCACATGAACGATTTCATCACTGTCGATACACATGGCCTGGCCACCGCCGAGGGCTACCGCCTGCTGATTGGTTGCGTGACGCCGCGGCCGGTTGCATGGATCACCACTGTGGATGGAGAAGGTCGTGTGAACGCCGCGCCCTTCTCTTCGTTCAACTATGTTGCGCACAGCCCGCCGATGCTGGGGGTCAACATCGGCTCGCGCGAAGATGAATTGAAGGACACCGCAGCCAACATCATCGCCACGGGCGAGTTCACGGTCAATGTGTCGACCGAAGCCAACATGGAACTCATGCACCGGACCAGCGCCGAATATCCGCCTGGTGTGAGCGAACTGGAAGCGCTGGGCATCGAATTCCTGCCGGGGGTGAAGGTGCGTGCACCGCGCATCGCCTGCTCGCCGATCCACATGGAATGCCGCCTCGAACACACCATTGCGCTCGGGCGCGGGCTCAACACGCTCTATATCGGTGAGATCCTGGCCTTTCATCTGTCGCCCGAGATCTACGACGGGCGCCAGGTCGACAGTGCGAAAATGCGCCCGATCGCGCGCCTGGGCGGGCCCTACTATGCCGCGCTTGGCGAGATATTCAACCGCCCGGCGCTGGCGAAGCCGCCGAAATAAGGCGAACCACATGGACCAGCCAGAAAATCGGCCTGACCGACATTCGTCCTGCACCATACTTCGAGATCGGTACGAGAGCGTTTCTTGTTGAGCACTACACTATTCATGACAAAAACATGTCTCTGACGAGGCCGTCATGTTTTTGCCAACGATCGATATTCACGCCTCAAGCGCAAATCGGTGATGAACTCCTGCGGCTTGCCAATGACTATTCTGGCCATTGACGGGTGTCGCGGATTGAGCAGGTAGTTGATTTCGTTCGGGATCACCACGCTCGGGACCGCCAGCACCGCGCTCGATCCACGCTTTACCCACTCGGTACCGATCGCCTGAAGTTGATCACGCGCCTGCGGATCACGCCAATCAGTGGGTAGTTGCGCCGGTGTGACACTCTCGATCTTCAGATTCTTCGGCAACGTGGCCGACAACATCACGTAACGGGCACGCAGCGGTTCGTCCTGAACAAGCATTTCCAGCATCGCCAGTGACTGGCTGCCGGCGCTGTATACCATTACTGTGCCTTTGCGATTCCAGCGCCCGCCAAACAGGCGTGCACCTTCACCCGAGAACGCTGAATCGGCAAAGCGGGCAGTGATAAGCCGCCATGCCGTAGGCATCAGGCAAAGACGCCATGCGCGATGCGCCCGAGCGTGTCGGTGACGCTTTGCGCACCGATTTCGGTGTCCAGCAGCGAAAGCGGGCTTGCGCCGGAGAGCGCTGCATTGGGTGACTTCAACCAATCGAGCGCGGCGTCGAGATCTTCAAAAGTCTCCGCCGCGCGGCCGATTACTCGCGCCAGACGCACCAGCTTGGCCGACTCCTCGCTGTTGAGCCGACCTTCCTTCTTGCGTCGCGCCAGCGTGCGCTCCGGTATGGCCAGGGTGGTGGCCAATTCGGACTGCGTGACGCGAATCGCTTTTGCCATCGCGTCGATCGCCGCCGCTGACAAGCCTTTGCGCACAACGCTGATCCAGTCCATTGCGCTGCGTTGCTTGACCTGCAGCACTTTTCTGCCACCGAGCAGCGCTTCAATCGACAGGGCCGTATTGGAAAGCGCGATTGTCGAGTTCATGACCACTCTCCGGAATATGCCATTTGGCAGTCATTATAGGCATATATGGCGTGCCTGGATTCATCCCGCGAGCAATCCGCGAACGCGCCGCAATCGAGTCCGCAACGCTGCTGCCTGGCGCCACCGCATCGCGGCCAAGCCCGCAACGCCAGATGTGGCCACCGGCGCGGGCACGCTTACGTCAGCCGGATCGGCAGCGAGCGCACCGGCTTGCCGGTCAGCTTGTACAAGGCATTGGCCAGTGCCGGCGCCAGCGGCGGCGTGCCCGCTTCGCCGACCCCGCCCGGGAACGCGGCCGATGCAACGATGTGGGTCTCGATGCGCGGCATGTCGGCCATGCGCAGCATCTCGTAGTCGGGAAAGTTCTTCTGTTCGACCGCGCCGCCCTTGATGGTGATCTCGCCATACAAGGCCGCAGTCAGGCCGAAGACGATGCCGAACTCCATTTGTGCGGCCACGATGTCGGGGTTGATCACCGTGCCGCAGTCGATGGCGCACATCACCCGATGTACCTTGGGCGCAAGGCCCTTGTCGCCTTTTACCAGCGCCACCTCGGCCACCTGCGCTACGATCGAGCCGAATGACTGGTGCAAGGCGATGCCGCGCGCGCGGCCGGGTGCCGCAGTCGATGCGTCCTTGATGGCGGCGCGAATCCGCTGGTAGGTGCCGCAACGGCAAATGTTGGTGATCTCGCGATCGATATCGGCATCGGTTGGCGTCGGGATTTTGTCGAGCAGCGCTCTGGCCGCCATCAGCATGCCGGACTGGCAGTAGCCGCACTGCGGTACCTGGTGGCGGATCCAGGCCTGTTGCAGCTTGGTGAGTTGATCGCGCCCGAGGTCTTCGATGGTGCGTATCTTCTTGCCGGCCACACTTGCCAGCGCAACCACGCAGGAGCGCACCGCCGCACCGTCGACATGCACCGCGCAGGCACCGCGCAGGCGCCGCAGGCGGCTATGCCGCAGCCGAACTTGGTGCCGGTCAGATTAAGGTGATCGCGCAGCACCCACAGGAGCGGGGTGTCGGGCGCTGCCTCGACTGAGCGTTCGGTGCCGTTGATATTGAGTTTTAGAAAGATACCTCCCGCGACCAGACCGAAATTCAAGTTTAGGGGAAAACTTGCGTGCTAAGCTCGTTCGCCTGTTCCGTCTTGATCGATCGCCTTGCTGGGAGCATTGCTCAGACGCTGGTTCGGTACCGGTAGCGCGCCAGGCCCGGCGCCGCACGCCGTGCCCGCGCTCGACCCACATGGCGCGTTCGCCGCCGGACTGGCCGCGTTTCATGCCGGCCACTACGCTGCAGCCGTTAAACACTTCCGCACCGTGCATGGCGCCCGCCCCGCCGACAGCGTGGGCATTTACCATCTGGCAAGCGCGCTGGCAGCCGCCGGCGATTTGAACGCGGCGGCGCCGCTTGCGGCGCGCGTGTTCGAATCCGGGCCACGCAATGCGGATCATGCCGCCTGTCTGCGTTTCATCACGGTCAATATCGGTTTGCAGAGCGGGCCGGGGGAAGACCCGTTCTGGGCGGCGATCGCGCGCGGCAATCGCCTGCTCGATGGCGGCCGCTTCGACGCCGCGCTCGAGGAGTATCGCTGCGCGCAGTTGCAGGCGCCGGGGAGTGCGGTGGGGTTCGATCGCATCGGGGTCGCACTGTGCAATCTGCAGCGCTTCACCGAAGCCGATGAATCCCTGCGCGCGGCCGCGCACCTCGGCTGGCCACTGCATCACATGGTCGACCTGCGCGCGAGCAGGCTTGAAGCCTGCGCGACGGGCCACCGCTGGTGTGACTACCAGACGGCATTGGCGCCACGCGCCCATGGCGGCGCGGCGCGGGCGACGCTGCTGGTCGGCTGCGATGGCGCATATTTCAAAACCTTCATTCCGGCCTTGGTGAATTCACTGACGCGCAATGCCGGGCTGGCGCTGCGTTTGCATATCCATCTGCTCGATGCCGATGTGTCGTGCGACGCCTTGCGTGCGCAACTGCTGGCGCGCAGCGATATTGAAATCGAAATCAGCATCGGGCCGGATGACTACTCGGTCGCCAACCGGCGCCTGGCGTATGCCTGCACCCGTTTCCTCCTGGTGCCGGCCCTGCTTGCGCGTGACGGCTTGCCGGTGCTGGTGCTGGATGCGGACCTGCTGGTGCTGCGCCCGCTGGCTCCCTTGTTCGAAACTCTCGCGACGGCGGATTTCGCGATTCCTTTGGGCGGCGCCGGCCATCGCGAGCCCGCGGAACTGTTATGGGCATCACTGGTCTGGTTCGCGCCTACGCCTGCCGGCCAGGCGCTTGCCACGCTGGCTGCGAATTACATCGCGGACGCCATTGCCGCAGGTCACGCCGAATGGTTCATCGACCAGATCGCGCTGCTGGCGGCGTATGCGCACGGGCGCGCCAGCGCTGCCACGCGGCTGGCGTTGTTGCCGACCGCATTGCTCGACAGTGGCGAGATGCCGGGTGCCGCCGCCGATGCGGCGGAGCCACTTCACGGCTGCTTCTGGGCCCTGGCCAACAGCGTGGCGCATCACGCCCAGCGCACGCAGCACCCGCTGTATCGTGCTTACTCCGGCGCGTGAATCTTGCCGGCTGCGGCGCTTACCGGCACGCCCCAGTCGCCTTCGCTTTGCTGGCGCAGGATGCGCAAGGTCGGATACCAGGCGCTTGCTGCGCCACTGCGCGGCCAGAACATGCCGCCGGCGTGGCGCAGCAACAGCAGCACCGGCTTGCCCATTGCTGCGGCCAGATGGGCGACCGCACTGTCGATGCTGATCACAAGGTCGAGATGCGTGATGATGGCGGCGGTGTCGGCAAAGTCGTCGATCGGGCCGCCCGGCGAGTAGAGGTCGAGCGGCATGGCGGCGAGTTCGTCGGCATCCGCGTCCGGCTGCAGGCTTACAAAGCGCATTCCGGGCTTGCCCAAAGGGGCCAGCGCGCCTGGCGCGATGCTCTTGGCGAGGCGCGAGCGATCGTGGGCGCCGGCGCTGCTGCGCTGATCGGTGCGCCATACCAGTCCGGCCAGCCTGCCGCTGCCGCCCAGTCCCGCGGCACGCATGCGCTGCGCCCACAGTGCCACCAGCGCGGCATCGCCTTGCAGATAGGGCACGCCGTCCTGTGCCAGACCCAGGCGTTGCGGCAGGTCGAGAAGTGGTGCATGCACGTCGGCTGGCGGTACCACGCCGGGGGCTGACACCTGATCGACACCTTCCATGCCGGCGAACAGGCGCGTGCACTCGGGGCGCGCGCCCAACACCAGGCGTGCCGGTCGTGCGCCGGCACGCAGGCGGCGTACATAGCGGGAGAACAGCAGGTGATCGCCCAGCCCGCCCCAGTCGCACCAGACGAAAACGGTCTTGCCCGCCAGCGATTCGCCCTGCCAGGCCGGCAGCGGTGCCAGCGGATTGTCGCGGCCGTGATGCAGGCGATGGCGGGCACCGAGCATGCGAAAGCCTTCCGCGTAGTCGCCGCGGAAAAACAGGCGCTGGCCCAGGTTGTAGCTGGCGGCGGCGTTGTCGGGATCATGGCGCAGCACTGCGCGAAACCAGCCGATCGAGGCCTCGGGGTCGGCGTCGTCACTGCTCAGGGCACCCATTGCGTTGAGTGCCTCGATGTGGGCGGGATCGCGTAGCAGTGCACGCTCCAGGCAGGCACGCGCAGCCACAGCTTGGCCGGCGTCGAACAGCAACCAGCCCAGGAGCGCGAGCGCGTCCGCATCGGCGCTTTGCGTGGCGATGTGCTTTTCAAGCAGGGCGCGCGCGGCGTCGTTGCGGCCCTCTGCCAGAAGGGTGCGTGCGCTGGCGACCGGGTTGTCGCTGACCGTGCGTTCTGTTACCGCCGGTGTGTTGTTGCGCAAGAGGTTTCGCAGGCGTTCGAACATGCGCGATGGACGTGACTCAGGCGACAAACTGGTGATTCAGTGCGGCGTGCGCAAGCGATTCGGCCCACACGGCGTAGCCGGCTGCGGACGGATGGAAGCCATCGCTGGCGAACAGGGTCGGCTCGATGCTTGCCGGCGGCGCCACCTGTGCCGCGCGCCCGACAGCCAGTTTGCGGGTGGCGGCATTGAGCAGCGCGGCGCGCGCACCGAGATAGGCGTTCAGGGGCCGCGGTAGCGCAGGAAAGCGGCCCATCGGCGGTGCTGCGGCGATCAGCACCGGCGCATTGCCCACACGCTCGCGCAGCGCGCCGATCAGGGCCTGCAAATCCCTGGCGTAGCGCGCGGGGCGGGTATGTTCGAGCACGTCATTGACACCAAAGACCACCAGCAGCAGGTCCGCCGGTTCGGCTGCGACCTGCGGCAACAAGGCCGTGCGCGCTGTCGCCACGGAGGCACCCGACAACCCGCATGCGACCCAGGCGACGCTGCGCCCGGTCAGCCTGGCCAGTTGCCTGGCGAGCTGGCCGGTGAGCGCCTCGTCATGATGCGCCGCTCCAACCCCGGCAACAGTGGATTCGCCGATGGCCAGCAGGCGCAACGGCCGCGACTGCGCCGGGCCGGCGCATGTGCCGCATGTGCCGCATGTGCCTTTGGCCGGCCCGCCGGCGGGGTCCAGACGCGGTGTGTCGCGGCGCACGCGCAGGCCTTGCAGCAAGAGCCAGGGCGAGAGCGGCGCGAAGGCCAGCGAAAGTGCCAGACCGCGCATCGTGCTTCTCAGGAAAACGTCGAGAAATCCGGCTTGCGCCGTTCAAAAAACGCGCTGAAGGCCTCCTTGGCCGCAGGGGAGGCGAGCAGCTTGCGGAACTGCGTGCCTTCTTCGGCCATCTGCGCCTCGACCGCCTTCAAATGGGCGCCGCGCATCAAGGCTTTGGTGGTGCGCAGCGCAGCCGCTGGCAGCGCGGCCAGCTTGCGCGCGCGCTCATACGCGAAGGCCGCCAGTTCGGCAGCCGGCAGGATCTGATTGACAAGGCCCATCTCGCGCGCCTCGGCGGCGTCAAAGGGCTCGCCGAACATGAGCTTTTCCGCCGCGCGCTGGTAGCCGGCAAGGGACGGCAACAACAAGCTGGACGCGGCTTCCGGGCATAGGCCCAGGCTGGCGAAAGGCAGGCTGAACCTGGCGTTGTCGGCGGCATATACCGCATCGCAATGCAGGAGCATGGTGGTGCCGATGCCGACTGCCGCGCCGGCCACCGCGGCGATCAGCGGCTTCCTGGCGTGGGAAATCGCCGTAAGGAAACGAAACACCGGACTGTCGCTACCGGAGGGCGGGTTCTTGAGAAAATCTTCGAGGTCGTTGCCGGCGGTGAAGATTGCCGGGCTGCCTTCGAACAGCACCACCCGTACCGCGGCGTCGGCCTCGGCCGCAAGCAGTGCCTCGGCCATGGTCTGGTACATGGCTGCGGTGATCGCGTTCTTTTTCTCCGCGCGATCGAAGCGGATGCGCATGATCGAATCGGCAATGCTTGTTTCAATACTCATTTCGTGCTCCCTTGTGTGCCGGTGACGGGCAATTCATCCAGCATGCGGCCGATGCGCGGCCGATGCGCGGCCATCTCCTTGCGGAACAGTCCCATGTGGCCGATGCGCTTCGTGCCCCAGTCGGCGGGCGCAACCCGGGTGTGCCGGCGCCGTGCGGCGCTGTAGCTATCGAGCGCCACGCCGCGAGCTTGGCCCCGCCGCGTGTGGTCAGGGTCAGCGCTTGCGCTGCGCTCACTTCGGCCACAGCACCATCTGCGTGCAGCGGAACAGCGCGATGGTTTTGGTTGTTTCGCGATGCGAGACCGTGGCATCCCACACTTGCGTTGTGCGGCCCAGGTGCGCCGCCTTGGCCAGCACTTCGATTGTGCCGTCGCGGGCTGTACCCAGGTGGTTGCTTTTCAGTTCGAGGGTGGTGAAGCCGCCGGCGCCGTCGGGCAAATGGGCCACACAGGCATAGCCGCACGCGGTATCGGCCAGGGTCACCACACTGCCGGCGTGCAGGAAGCCGTTGGGTGCGAAGAGTTCGCGACGCACCGGCAACTCGGCGCGGATGAAATCCTGACCAAGCTCGACAATGCGCACGCCCAACAAGCCAGGCAGGTGGCCGGGGCTGCGGCCGTTGAAATACGCCGCATCGAAGCTTGGCAGATAGATCGACATCGTGACTCCTTGGGTCAGGCGCGCACCACTGTAGACCAGTGATTGGCCAGGTGCATCAGGTGCGCGCGCGTGTACTGCGCGTGGGTGAGTTCGCCGTAGGCGAAGTGCGCTTGCAAACCTCGTTTGCGGGCGGCGAAGCGGCCGAGCGCATCCCTGAGGCGGGCGACGGCTGGCCCAAGCTTCGCATCCTTGAGCGCCGGGGCGCCGGGGATCGGCTCGTCTAGCGCATGGCTCATGCTGCCGCGTGCATCGAAAACGGCGAACGCGGCCGCGCCGACGGTGGCGCGGAACAAAGCGGACTTCTTCTGCGGATAGCCCGTCATCGAGTACTCGACGCTTTGAGTGGCGTGTTCGAGAATCCGGCCAAGCGTCCACGCGCCGGTGGTGCCATGCGGGTGCTTCAGCAGTTCAACCAGGCCGCGATCGGCCGCGTCCAGGTTGGCGAAGGTCTTGATCCCGGCTTCCGCGCATCCTGACAGCGGCGCTGCCGCCGCCAGAATCAGAAACGCACGACGTTGCATTCTGCGGGGCACCACACTAGAGCGTTTCGAAAATGCCGGCCGCACCCATGCCGGTGCCGACGCACATGGTGACCATGCTGTATTTTTGTTTGGTGCGGCGCGCGCCGTGGATCGCGGTGGCCGCGCGCATGGCACCGGTGGCGCCCAGCGGATGGCCCAGCGCGATGGCGCCGCCGTTCGGGTTGATGCGGTCGAGGTTGAGGCCCAGGTCACCGATCACCGCCAGTGATTGCGCGGCGAAGGCCTCGTTGAGTTCTATCCAGCCGATGTCGTCCTGCGACAAGCCCGCATGCTTGAGCGCCAGCGGAATCGCTTCCTTCGGTCCGATGCCCATGATCTTCGGGTCCACGCCCTTGACCGCAAAGGAAACAAAGCGCGCAAGCGGTGTCAGTTCGTACTGCTTCAGGGCCCGTTCGGAGACGATCAAGAGTGCGCCGGCACCGTCGGAAGTTTGCGAACTGTTGCCGGCGGTGACGCTGCCCCCGGCGGCGAACACCGCGCGCAGCTTGGCCAGGGCTTCCATGGTGGTTTCGGCACGCGGACCTTCGTCGGTATCGGCAGTGCGGTTCTTCACCACGATCTCGCCGCTTGCCAGATCGGGCGTGCGCTCGCTTACCGCCATCGGCGTGAGTTCATCGGCGAAAGCGCCGCTTGCGATCGCGGCTATTGCCTTCTGGTGCGATTTGACCGCAAAGGCGTCCTGCGCCTCGCGCGAGATCTTCCATTGCTGCGCCACTTTCTCGGCGGTCAATCCCATGCCGTAGGCGATGCCGATGTTCTCGTCGGAGAAGACGCGGTCGTTGATCGAGGGTGTGTTGCCCATCATCGGCACCATGCTCATCGATTCGCAGCCGCCTGCCAGCATTACGTCGGCCTCGCCGACGCGGATGCGGTCGGCCGCCATTGCGATGGTGGTGAGCCCGGAGGCGCAAAAGCGGTTGACCGTGACCCCGCCCACCGATTGCGGCAGGCCGGCCAGCAGCACCGCGATGCGCCCGACGTTCAAGCCCTGCGGGCCCTCGGGAATTGCGCAGCCGATGATCGCGTCCTCGATCGCGTTGGGGTCGAGCGAGGGCACCTTGGCCAGGGCGGCGCGAATCGCGGTCACCAGCAGGTCGTCGGGGCGGGTGTTGCGGAACATGCCGCGCGGCGCCTTGCCGATCGGGGTGCGCACGGCGGCGACGATATAGGCGTCTTGTACTTGCTTGCTCATTTTCATTCTCCTTGTTTCATCAACCCCTTGCCCTTCAAGAGGAGGGAGTATCAGTTGCGCAGCGGCTTGCCGGTGGTCAGCATGGTGTAGATGCGCTCCTGAGTGCGTTCATCCTTGAGCGAATCCATGAAGCCGCGCCGTTCCAGCCCGAGAATCCATTCCTCGTCGACCAGGCTGCCGGGTTCGACGTCGCCGCCACAGATCGCGCTGGCGATGCGCTCACCCAACAGCATGTCGTACTCGCTGATGAAGCCGCCGTCACGCATGCCCACCAGCGAGGCCTTGATGGTGGCGATACCGGCGCGACCGGCCACCGGAAACTTCGTCTTCTGCGGCGGCCGGTAGCCGGCATCGGCCAGCGCCAGCGCCTCCGCACGCGCCACATGCAGCAACTCGTAGAGATTGAAGACGATGGTGTCGGTCGCCTGCAGGAAACCCAGCGCGCGCGCTTCGAGCGCGCTCTTGGCAACCGTCGCCGTGGCGATGGTCTGGAAGCGGTTCTTGATGAAATCCAGCAGATTGGTCGAGCCGATCGCCTGGGCCTGCAGCGCCCCTTGCATGGCGGCTTCCTTGAGCCCGCCGCCGGCCGGGATCAAGCCCACGCCGACTTCAACCAGCCCGATGTAACTCTCCAGAGCCGCGACTCGTTTGGTTGCATGCAACTGCAGTTCATTGCCGCCGCCCAAGGCCAGGCCCGCGACCGCGGCCACCACCGGCACCGGCGAATACTTCATGCGCATGAAGGCCTGCTGCAGCTTCCTGATTTCGGGCTCGACGATGGCCAGGCCATGCTCCTGGATCATCGGCTGCATCGACTGCAGGTCGGCGCCGGCCGAGAACGCTGCGCCGTCCGGGGCGCCGGTCTGGTACACCACCACCGCCTTGTAGTCGGCTGCCGCCAGGTCCAGCGCCTGGTGCAGGGCAGCGATCTGCAAGGCGCCCAGCACGTTGAGTTTTGACTTGAACGATACGATCAGGACGCCGTCGCCCAGGTGCCACAGGCGTGCACCTTCATCTTCATGCACGGTGGTGCCGCCCGCGGCCGGGTTGGTGGCGCCGGCACCAAAGACGTTGGCGCGAAACGCCTGGCGCGCATAGACCGGGTGTGTGGAAAGCGGCTTGAAGCGGCCTTCTTTCGCCGACCAGGAACCGGCTGCGCTGTGCACACCATCCTTGTTGGCGAACACCCAGGCCGGCAGCGGAACGCTGGTCAGCGTTTTGCCTTGCTCGATGTCTTCACGAACCCAGTTGGCGACCTGCTCCCAGCCGGCCTGCTGCCAAAGTTCGAACGGCCCCTGCTTGTTGGCGAAGCCCCAGCGCATCGCCAGATCGACGTCGCGCGCGGTGTCGGCGATTTCCGCCAGGTGCACCGCGATGTAGTGAAAGCTGTCGCGATACATGCCCCAAAGGAATTGCGCCTGCGGATGCGCCGATTCGCGCAGCAGCTTGAAACGTTCGCCCCAATCCTTCTTCTTCAGGATTTTGTCGACCTCGGGCGCGGCCTTGCCCTTGCTCGCAACATAGTCGCCGCTCTTGGGGTCGAACATCAGGATGTCTTTGCCGACCTTCTTGAACACGCCGCCCTTTGTCTTGCGGCCCAGCGCGCCTTTTTCCAGCAGCGTCGCAAGCCAGGCCGGATGGTCGAAATACTTGTGCCAGGGATCGGCCGCAAGGGTGTTCTTGAGCGTGTTGATGACGCTCGCCATCGTGTCCAAGCCCACCACGTCGGCGGTGCCGAAGGTGGCTGATTTGGCGCGCCCGATTTTGGCCCCGGTCAAGTCGTCGACCACGTCGAAGGGCAGGCCCAGGCGCTCGGCGTTGTACAGGGCCATGGCCATGCCGGCGGTGCCGACGCGATTGGCGATGAAGTTGGGCGTATCGTTGGCGCGCAGCACGCCCTTGCCGAGCGTGCTGGTGAGAAAGCCCTCGAGGTCGTCCATGATCGCAGGCTCGGTGGTGGCGATCGGAATCAACTCGACCAAGTGCATGTAGCGCGGTGGGTTGAAGAAGTGCACGCCGCAAAAGCGCGCTTTCAACTTAGCCGGCAATGCTTCGGCCAGGCTGTGGATCGGGATGCCCGATGTGTTCGAAGCAAGGATGGCGCGGGCACCCACATGCGGCGCGATTCTGCGGTACAGGTCGTGCTTCCATTCGATGCGCTCTGCGATCGCCTCGATGATCAGGTCGCAGTCGGCGAGTTTTTCGAGGTCATCGTCGTAGTTGGCAGGCACAATGAAATCTGCCAGTTGCGGCAACCCAAGCGGCGCCGGATTCTGTTTCCTGAGTGCCTCGATCGCCTTTATCGCAACGCCGCTTTTCGGCCCTTCCTTTGCCGCCAGATCGAACAGGATCGCCGGCACTCGGGCATTGACCAGGTGCGCGGCGATCTGCGCCCCCATCACGCCGGCGCCCAGCACCGCCACTTTGTTCACGATGAAATTTGCCATATTCGGTTTCCTTGTTGTGTCACACCTTGATTCGTCCGGCTTTGCCGGCGCTTCAATGGCAAATCAGTCCGCTCAAAAGCAGGTGTTTACTTTTGAGCGCTCAAAAATGCTCTGCCTCAAGCGCGAGCAGCACTTTCGAGCCGCTCTTGATGCGCGTGGCCAGCATTTCGGTTTCGGGCAGGAGGCGGCTGAAGTAAAAGCGCGCGGTCGCGATCTTGGCCTTGTAGAAGGGATCGCTGTCAGCCTTGGGCAATGCGACTACGGCCATGCGCGCCCAGAAGTAGGCATAGACCAGATGCCCGGCCAGGCGCAGGTAGTCCACCGCCGCAGCGCCGACTTCATCCGGGTTCTTGAAGCCCTGCATGCCGACCCACATCGACACCTCGGCCAAGCGTTCGCCGATCGCGACCAAGGGCTCGATAAATTCCTTCAGCGCCGCATCGGCGGCATGCTCTTCGGCCAGCGCTTCGACCATGGCGCCGAACTTCTTCATTTTCTTGCCACCGTCGCCCAGCACCTTGCGGCCGAGGAAATCCAGCGACTGGATGCCGTTGGTGCCCTCGTAGATCTGGTTGATGCGCGCATCGCGCACGAATTGCTCCATGCCCCACTCGGTGATGAAGCCGTGACCGCCGAACACCTGCAGCGCCAGGTTGGTGCATTCGCTGCCGGCATCGGTGATGAAGGCCTTGATGATCGGCGTCAGGAGCGCCAGCATGTCTTCGGCATCGGCGCGTTCGTCCTCGTCCGAGGAATAGTGTGCGATGTCGGCCTGCAGCGCAATCCAGTAGGCGAAGGCGCGGCTGCCCTCGACATAGGCGCGCTGGGTGAGCAGCATGCGTCGCACATCCGGATGCACGATGATCGGGTCGGCGGCTTTTTCCGGCGCCTTCGGGCCCGACAGCGAGCGCATTTGCAGGCGGTCCTTGGCATAGGCGGCCGAGCTTTGGTAGGCCACTTCCATCAGGCCCAACGACTGCATGCCCACGCCCAGGCGCGCCCCGTTCATCATCACGAACATGGCGTTGAGCCCCTTGTTGGGTTCACCCACCAGGGTGCCGATGGCGCCGTCCAGATTCATCTGGCAGGTGGAGTTGCCGTGGATGCCCATCTTGTGTTCGAGCGCGCCGCACGTGATGCTGTTGCGCGCCCCCAGGCTGCCGTCCGCGTTGACCAGGAACTTGGGCACGATGAACAGGGAAATTCCCTTGGTGCCGGCGGGAGCGTCCGGCAAGCGCGCCAGCACAAGGTGGATGATGTTTGCGGCCATGTCGTGTTCGCCGGACGAAATGAAAATCTTGCCGCCGCTGATCTTGTAGGTGCCGTCGCCTTGCGGTTCTGCCTTGCTGCGCAGAAGGCCCAGGTCGGTACCGCAATGCGGCTCGGTCAGGCACATGGTGCCGGTCCATTCGCCGGAGACGAATTTCGGCAGATAGGTCTTCTTCTGGTAGTCGGTGCCATGCTTGATCAGCGCGCCATAGGCGCCGTGGGTCAGGCCCGGGTACATGGCCCAGGCCTGGTTGGCCGAGTTCATCATTTCCTGGAACGCCGTCTGCACCACATGGGGCAGGCCCTGGCCGCCGTATTCCGGGTCGCACGAGAGCGCCGGCCAGCCGGCCTGGGCAAACTGCCGGAACGCATCCTTGAAACCGGTGGGTGTCTTGACTTCATGGGTTGCCTGGTCGAGCACGCAGCCTTCGCGGTCACCCACCTGGTTCAAGGGGAACAGTACTTCGGCGCAGAATTTGCCGCCTTCCTCCACTACCTGGTCTACCAGTTCGCGGGTAACTTCGGCCTGCGCCGGCAGGTCTTTCAAGGTGCTGCCGACATCAAGAAGTTCGTGCAGTACGAACTGGATGTCGCGCAGTGGGGCGGTGTATTGAGCCATGGTGTGCCTTCTTCGTAAGACTAGTGGTGAATGGTTGGTAGCAGCGCAGCGCTTTTGCTTACGCCGCGATTGTTTCGCTCGTCCGGCCGCTCGCCGTGCGTGCCGCATTCGTGCCGGTGGCGTAGAAAGCAGCGGTGCGTTCGAAGGCGCGGCGCGCGCGTTCGACCGCGCGGCTGTCGCGCAACAGCCTGGCATCATGATGCAGAGCGAGCATGACGCCATAAAGTTCGAATACCAATTGTTCCGGATCGCATCCGGCGGCCAGGTGTCCGCAGTCGATCGCCTGGCGGGCGGCCTTGCGCATTTCGCCCTGCCAGCCGCGATTGACTTCGACCATGCGGTCGCGCACCGGGCCGGGCCGGTCATCAAACTCCACCGCGCCGGAAATGAACACGCAGCCGTTGGGAATTTCTATCGTCTGCACACGATGCAGCCAGTTTTCGAACATCGCCTTCAAGCGCGGCAGGCCGCGCGGAAGCCTGATCGCCGGATGGAACACCGCTTCCAGGAAGCGCCGCGCGTACTCGTCGATCAGCGCGATCTGCAATTCTTCGCGGCTGCCGAAGTGCGCGAATACGCCGGATTTCGACATGCCGAGCGCCTCAGCCAGCATGCCGATTGACAGCCCTTCGAGCCCGTCGCGGCTGGCGATGCCCAGGGCCGCGTCGAGAATCGCGCTGCGGGTTTGTGAACCTTTGGAAATGCTGCTGCCAGCTTTGGCCATGGCGCTCAAATTAATACGAACGGTCGTGCTTTTTCTCAGATGAGAGCCATAGCGGTCAAGCGATTTTCGTTGTGCGCCGCAAGATCGCAACGCGTTTCAACAAAAATGTCCACAAAATCAATAACATCGGAAATTGCAGCGAATTAGAGCGGGGGCTCTAATGCATGTGGGTGGCCGCTTGCGGGCTCCGCGCTGGCGCTGCGCACAGCATTTCACGCGTGTTCCGGCAAGGGCGGCGCGAACCGGCCTTAGCCGCCCCGGCTGTTGCGCTCGGGTCCGGCTATGCCAGGTGATAGTGCGTGATGAAGTCGATGATCTCGCAAGCGCCGCCGAAGCGTCGGTGCTTGTCCTTGTCCATCATGCGCTCGAGCAGTAGCTGATAGCGCTTGAGATCGTCCGGCAATTGCGGCACCGGACTATGTGCATGCTGGTGCATCAGGCCCAGAGCCGTATCGGCCACATAGGCGCGCTTGCCTGACAGCATTTCAAAGAACATCACGCCCAGGCTATAGATGTCAGCCCGATGGTCGGCAGGAATGCCCAGCACCTGCTCGGGAGATACATAGTGCGGCGTGCCGAGGATGTCGCCATGCCGGGTCGGCCCATGCGCATCGCCGACTTTTTTGGCGATGCCAAAGTCGGCGATCGCCATGCTGCCGTCGTCGCGGATCATGATGTTGTCGGGCTTGAGGTCGCGGTGAACCACCCCCAACCGGTGGACGGCGGTGATGCCGCCGGCGATCTGCATCAGCACCGCGACGGCCATATCCGGCGCGCACTGCGCCCGCATCAGGCCGCGCAAATCCCCGCCGGGAAAATACTCCATTGCCATGTAGGCATAACCGCCCTCATGTCCGTGCTGGTAGACGCGTGCAACGTTCGGGTGCGAACTCTGCATCAACAGCGCATATTCCCGGACGAAGCGCTTGCTGGCTTCGCTTTCATGTTCTGCGGTCAAGCGCATCAGCTTGAGCACACGCGGCTCTTCCGATGCGAGGTGCTGCGCCAGATACACCTGTGCCATGCCGCCTTCGCCGATCTTGCGTAGTACGCGGTAGCCATCGACCGCGATCGGCGCGACATCGGGGGTTTGGGCAGCTTGAACTGGCGCCGCGGTGGCCGCTCGTGCAGCGGCGCTCGCGGCTGGCGGCGCGGCGCTCGCAGGCTGCCGAACAGAATTTTGCGCATTGAGCAGGCGCGTGTTGGCGACCAGGGCGCTGGCGACATCGATATAGAAAGCGCCATCCACCGCATCGGCACCGGGCTTTGCCTGGAGCGCGGTGATTTCCACAATGTCCAGTGGCGACTTGCGCCCCTTGACCACGATCTGTCCAGCGCGGCCGTGGCCGAAGCGCGGCCCGGCGCCGCGCTGCGTGGCGTCGCTGACAACGATGCCCCAGCCGAGTTCGCCGGCGCGCGCCTGCAGGCGCGAGGCCACGTTGACCGTGTCACCGATGATGGTGCGCTCGGATTTGCCGCCGGTCCGCCCGCCGTAAAGGCTGCAGACCGAGACCGGGCCGGAATGCATGCCGGCGATGGCGGCCAATGCCGGGATCTTGCCGTGGCCCAGCTTTTCGGCAATCCAGGGGCCGTAGCGATGCAGTGCCAGAACGCACAGAATCGCTGTCTTGGCGGCACGCTCGGCATGGTGGATGCTGCTGGTCACGCCATCCTCGAACATGGCGATGAAGCCACCTTCGATGGTCTTGACGACCCAGCCCGAGCCATTGGTGACGACGTCACGCACGTTTTCGTAGAAGGTGTTGAACAGTTCGAGCTGCAGTTCCTCACCCAGTGCCTCACCGACGCGGTTGAAGTCGCGGATCGCGAAGAACATCACCGTGCCATCCACCGGCCGGGCGGTGGCGTCGGCGCTGGGGGTGTCGATGTCGGGATGCGGTGCCGTGTACTGGGGCGCCATCGCCATGGTCTCGCCATGTCCGGATGGCGGTAATTCCTGTGTTTCGATCTCCAGTTGCCTGGTCCGGCGCTGGCGGGTTTGTCTGGACACCGCGCGCAGCAGGCTTTCACGATTGAACGGCTTGACCAGGTAGTCCGAAACCCGCATCGCGCTCGAACGCTCGCGCAAGTCCGTATCGTCGGAATCGGTAAGGAAGATGAACGGCGTGGTTGCGGTTTGCGCGTTGGATCGAATGCCCGCCAGCATCTCGATGCCGTTCAGGCGCGGTATGCGCGATTCCGAGACAATCAGGTCCGGATGCGATTCGATCGCCATGCGCAGGCCCTGTTCGCCGTCTTCGGCGGCCATTACGTCATGGGTCTCGCTTTCAAGATGAAGCGCCAGCAGCCGGCGGATCGCCGGATCATGCTCGACCACAAGCACTCTTGCCATACGATTGCTTCCCCCGCGCCGCGGTTGCAGCCGACTGCCGCCCGAAGCGCCGTGCCTGGTTGGTGAAACGCGGACGCAAGTGCTCGTGCGCCACCGCTCTGGCGCGCTTCGGGCGCTTGCATCTTCGAAGTTTTTAACGGCCGGGCAGCGGAAAACCTGATGCCGGCTCTTTGCGGGGTCCGGCGCGCAGCGGCAACGGGGCGGCGCGAAGCATGCGCCAGACACGCTTGGCCTCAGCGGGCGCGTGTCATCAGTCCCTTGTGGCGGCCGCATATCCTCGCATCGAGTGACGCGGCGGCAAGAGTGGCCGGTCGCACCACCAATGGCGCGCCGCAGCTTGTACCGGAGCAAGCTGCGGCCCCACAATGGCGCCATTCACATCACCGTGATTGACTCATGGCCCCCCTTCAATGCCACGAACTCAGGATAGAAATCACTGCGGACGACCAGCCGGATGACCGCTTTTCCAGCCACGTGAACAACGCGCGCTACTTCGTTTTCATCAGCCGCACTTTTCATAACTGGTACGTGCAAATGGGAATTCGCGTTCCCAATGCGCGCTACAGCGCGACGATGGCGCACATTTCCTATGATTTCGTGAGCCAGGTTTTTTATCCGGGTACGGTGTTGTGCCGAATCACGGTAGCCAAGGTAGGCCGCACCAGCATGGAACATGCGGTCGAAATGTGGGATGTCACAGCCGCACCGCGCTTGGTCGGGCGTGGGCGGGTGGTCCATGTGTGGATCGAGCGCGCGGCCGCCAAGGCGCTGCCGTGGCCGCCGGAACTGCTGGCCAAATGCTGGGATGGCGCGGCGCCGGACGCGGCGGTCAAGCCCTGGCGCGCAAACGCATGGTGAGTCCGTCGGGGTACATGGTGAAGGCCATGGTCTCGCGCGCCTCGCCGCCGTCCGGTGTCGCCACGCCCGCCAGGTCGAACTGCCCGAGCAGCACCGCCATCGCCATCTTGATCTCCAGCATGGCCAGGTAGCGCCCCGGGCACACCCGCGGCCCGGCACCGAAGGGCATGGAAATGCGTTTGGCGGAATTGGCTGCCTGCGACGGTCCGCCGTCGCCCAGCCAGCGCTCGGGCAGGAACTGCGATGCCTGCGGCACCAGGCGCTCGTCGACGCTGTCATGTCGCAACAGGCAGAAGATGGGCGTGCCCTTGGGTACGCGCACGCCGCCGACCATGGTGTCGCGCAATGCCACCAGGGAGTTGAACGGCGCCACCGGCTTCAAGCGCATGGTCTCGTGGGCGCAGGCTTCCAGGTAGTCGAGCGCACCCATCTGCTGGTGCGAAAAGCGCGCCGAGTCGGGTGCATGCGCCCGCACCTCTGCCTGCGCCTTGGCCAGCGCCGCGGGGTGCCCGTTGAGCAGGTAGATCATCCAGGCGAGCGTGTTGGCGGTGGTGTCTTCGCCGGCCAAAAGCATGGTCATCACGTTGCCGGCGACCTCGCGGTCGGTAAGGCCGCTGTCGGGCGCGTCGGCGGCGACGATCATCGTCTCGAGCAGGTTGGGCGGGTTGGCGCGGCGCGCCGGATCGGCGGCCAGACGCCCGCGCGCCGCGGCGATGAAGCCGGCGATCGCCGCCTTGACTTCGGCAATGCTGCGGTCCAGCGCCCGATCGGCAGGCAGCTTCACCAAGCGCCAGTAGGCGAAGGGCGCGAGGATGCGCTTGAACAGGGCCGGGAAGATGCGGTCCAGGTGCTGCTGGATCACGTCCGCGCCCGACTCCAGGGTATTGACCTCGGCGCCGAAGGCGAGGCCTGCGATGGTATCGACCGTATAGCGCATCAGGTCGGACTGCAGATCGATCGCCGCAGCGCTCGCCGCCGCCTTGCGCCAGCGCCCTTCGAGGCGTTGCGCCACCCTTGCCATCGAAGGAAAGTAGGCCTTCACATGCGCCGGATCGAAACCCGCCATCACCATGCGCCGCTGGCGCCGCCAGGATTCGCCCTCGCTGCCGAACACGCCGGGCTCGAGCCCCATCTCGGCGGCGATGTGCTCCAGGCGATCCGAGCGCCGGAAACCGTCAGGTCGATCGCGCAGCATGGTGGCGATGACTTCGTGGTCGCTCACCACCAGGAGCTCGCGCTTGGCGAGCTTCAGGCGATAGTAAGGGCCATATGCGCGGCTCCAGTCCTCCAGTTGCCGGTGAATGATGGCCGGGCGCACCTTGTGCAGCGAGCCCAGTAGCGGAATGCGCGGCGGGCCGGGCAGGTCGGCGATCTCGCGAGGGGCGCTTGCCTTGGCCTGTGTACGGGTTTCTAGGGCTTCCATTTCTCTCCTTGTGGTCTGTGCAGGTGCGCGCCGTCGAGTGGCGCAATCGAACTTGAGGATTCCGAACGACTTTGCGCCTTGTGCGTACTACTTGTCGGCCAAGCCCAGCTCTCGCACCAGGCGCCCGTAAGTGGCATGGAAGCTGTCGATATGGCCTTTCACTGCGGCGACTGTGTTGTCGCCGGCCAGCGGCACGCTGTGGCCGAACCCCACCAGTTTGTCGCGCACCTCCTTGTGTTCCAGCGCTGCGGCGATCTGGCGGTTGAGTTCGGCCTGGATCGCCGGCGGCGTGCCCTTGGGTGCCAGGATGAAGTTGGTGATCTCGATGGAGAAATCGGCCATGCCGGCTTCGCGGAAGGTCGGCGTGTCGGGCAGGCGCGCCGAACGCTTGTCGGAGGTGATCGCCAGCGCTTTCAGGCGCCCTTCCTGGATCTGCGGCAGCATCAGGGTCTGGGTATCGAAGGCCACCTGTACCTCGTTGGCGCGCAGCGCCTGCATCATCGGGCCATTACCCTTGTAGGGTACGTGCACCATCGCGAGCTTGGCCAGGCGGTTGAAGTGTTCGCCCACCAGGTGCTGCGGGCCGCCCACCCCTGATGATCCCCAGTTGATCTTGCCGGGGTTGGCGCGCACATGGGTCAGGAACTGCGCGAGCGATCCGAAGCGCGCGACGTTCTCGCTGTTGGTGACCAGCACGAAGGGATAGGAATACACCGCCGCGATGAGGGTGAAATCATTGCTCGGATGCCACGCCAGGTTGGAGACGATGGGCAGCACTGCGTGGGTGCTGGTGGCGATCATCAGGGTGTGGCCGTCGGGCGCTGCGCGCATCAGTTCGGCCACGGCGATGGCGCCGCCGGCGCCGGGCTTGGCATCGACGATCACCGCCTGGCCGATCTGCTCGCCCAAGCGCTGGCCGAGAATGCGCGCCACGATGTCGGTGCCGCCGCCGGCGGCGAACGGGATCAGCACGCGAATCGGGCGCTCCGGGAATTTCGCCTGGGCGCTTGCCGGCGCCGCTATCAGGCAGGCGGCGACGAGAGCCGCCGACAGCAGTTTCAGTGTACGCATTGCAGTCATCCGTTTTGGTTTGAGATTCATGTAGTCTGGTTCGGGGTGTCTTCAAATTGGGCGATCGAGCGCAGGTAGCGAGCACTCTCGCCAGCATCGACCTGCGGCGTGTTCAAGCCGGCCTGGTGCACTGTTACGTAACCACGATAGCCAATCTCGCCCAGCGCGGCCGTGATCAGGGGGAAGTCGATGCCGCGCGGATCCCACAGCGGAATCTGCTCGAACGGCACCTCGCCGCGGCACCAGGTCCTGAGCACCGAGTCGCCCGCGGGGTCGAGGCGCTGGTTCTGCAGATACACGTTGATGATGTAGGGCGCCAGGCGGCGAATGGTGGCCGCGCGGTAGTCGCCGCCACAGGCTTCGAGATTGGCCGGCTCGTAGGTCAGGCCGAAGTTGGGCCGATCGATGCGGCGCAGCACCTCAAGCATTTGATCGAGCGTCTCGAACAGCGAGCGGGTGTGGCACTGGTGCGCGAGCCGGATGCCGCGCTCGCGCGCGATATCGGCGGCGCGTTGCGCCCAGACGATATCGTCTTCCTCGCGCAGCGCCACGCGGATGATGTCGCAATCGAGCGCCGTGGCCAGGTCGAGCGTCGGGGTGATGTCGCGCAACGCCGCCGGCCCGGCGTCGGTGTTCTCGGGCACAGCGAAATCGCCGGTGACCATCGATACCGCAAGGCCATGGTCGCGCAGCAGACGCGCCTTCGCGGCGATCTCGGCGGCAGGCGTGTGAATGCCGATTTGCGAGGCACGCATGCAGATGGCCGAATAGCCGCTTTGCACGGCGATGCCGGCCAGTTGATCCAGCGACAGCGAGGCTTCGCGCTTGTTGGAGAATTTCTCGCCGACGCGGGTGGAAAGCGATAGTTTCATGCAGAACCTTTCTTCAGGTCGCGGATTGCTTTGCGCAGACGCAAGCACGCGGTGCGCGGGTCGTGAACTGATGGCTGCCGCCAGCATCGCAATTGCCGGGCGAGGCGGCCCTGCTCAAGCGATTGACCTCAAGCGCACCGGCATGGCACTTGGCATCATGGTGAAGGCAGGTCTTCGAGGCGGCGGACGCCGGGCTCCGCGGCGATTTTAGGCATATTCATCTCCCCCTCAACTGGCATGAAAACGCAAGCAGACGTGCCATCGAGTGGCCGGCTCGCTGTCGGTGCGACAACATGCGAAGTGTAGACTCAGCCCGGACTTTACAGGCGATTTTCACCCAACGCGTCGATACATACCCATGACTAACAAGACCATAGCCACCTTTCCCGCCTTCGCGCGGCCGCTGATCGAGGCACAGTTGCCCGAGTGGATCGAAGCGCGCTGGTTCGCCAACAGGGCGGAAGCATTGGCAGCAGGGCCGGGAACGGAAATCGGCTGGTTCGACATGGTCAAGAAACCTGCCATGGCGCAGGCGGTTAAGAACGCCACCGACCTGAAGTGGCTCAATTCACTGTATGCCGGTGTTGATGGCCTGCCGCTGGAACTCCTGGCCGAGCGGAGCGTGGTGCTGACCAACGGCGCCGGCCTCAACTCGGTGACCATTGCCGAGTATGTGGTGATGGGCATGCTCAATATCGCCAAGGGCTATCGTGCAGTGGTGCATGCGCAGCAACGCCATGAATGGCTGGCCGAGGCGCCGGGCACGAGCGAACTGCTTGGCAGCCGTGCGCTGCTGTTGGGCTATGGCGCGATCGGCCAGTTGATCGATGCGCGCTTGCAGGCTTTCGGCGTTGAAGTCAGCGTGGTGCGGCGCGCGCCCGACGCCAGCGGGCGCGCGCTGGGGCCAGACCAGTGGCGCGCGCGCCTGGGCGAATTCGACTGGGTGATCCTCGCCGTTCCGGCCACGCCTGCGACCGCGCGCATGATCGGTGCGCCCGAACTGGCGGCGATGAAGCCGAGCGCGGTGTTGCTCAATATCGCGCGCGGCAGCGTCATCGATCAGGAGGCCCTGGTTGAAACCCTCAAGGCACGCCGCATTGCCGCCGCCTTCCTCGATGTCACCGACCCCGAGCCGCTGCCGCCCGGGCATCCGCTGTGGAGCCTCGACAATGCGCATGTCACCATGCACCTGTCGGGCCGCTCGCAGACCACCATGTTCAGGCGCGCGGCAGAGCGCTTTCTGGAGAACCTGGCGCGCTATCGGGCCGGTCTGCCGCTGCGGAACCAGGTAGATCTGGCGCTCGGGTATTGACTTTTCGGTGCCGGGCCAAGCCATGACAAAAATCAGCCCGTGCCCGCGCCGATGCCATATATGCTGTTTTGATGATCCTTGTATGCTACGATGGACTATCGACTGTCCGGAACGGGCCTCGCCCAGCCATGAAAAGAACCACCATATTCGCCGATGACACCATGCTCAAGGAGTTGAAGCGTGTCTCGGATCTGGAAAAGAAGAGCCTGGCGCAAGTCATGCGCGAAGCCTTTGATGCGCACCTTGCACGCAAGCTCGCGCCGAAATCCCGCTTCTCGTTTGCCGGCAAGTTTGACAGTCGCCGCAGGGACATCGCGGAAAAGCATGAAGAACTGCTCTGGACCGGACGCAAGTGAGTGTCTGCCTGGTCGACACAGGCATCCTTTACGCCATGTTCGACCGCTCGGACCGCTGGCATGCGCGGGCGCTTGCGTTCGTCAACGGCTACCGCGGGCGCCTGCTGGTAGCCGCTTGCGCGGTGCCTGAAGCCGCATACCTGGTCAACAAGTACCTTGGCGTCAGCGCCGAGATGGAGCTGGTGCATGCACTGGCGCACGGCGATTTCGACATCGAGGATCTGGCAAAGAAAGACTACGGCCGCGCCGCTACGCTGATTGCACAGTATGAGAAACTCAACATAGGATTTGTCGACGCGGCCAGTGTCGCGCTGTGCGAGCGCCTGAAGATCACCGATTTCGCCACCACCGACCGGCGGCATTTTTCGGTGATTCAAACCGCGCAGCGCCGGACACTCAATTTGTTGCCGGCCGATTGATACGGTTTGCGGCGCGCGCG
>ENA-ORBV01000524-ORBV01000524.1-microbial-mat-metagenome-genome-assembly--contig:-NODE-524-length-88348-cov-9.344519_pt1 | contig 88348 bp, 89 predicted proteins | sample MGYA00237777_ERZ505514 | MGnify/ENA primary metagenome ERZ505514 (study PRJEB26160, sample SAMN06269048) | microbial mat metagenome | isolation source: Oligotrophic lake microbial mat | place...
GTCGGCAGCGTCAGATGTGTAGAAGAGACAGCTTCTGTACGACCCACCCTTCTGTACGACAAGCGGATCACACGTGACTTACCCCACCGTCGCAGCACAACCTTCATTTCCTGCCTCCGAACTCGATGTCCTCGCGTTCTGGGATGCCGATGCCACCTTTGAGGCGTCGATCGCGAGGCGCGAAGGCGCCGACGAGTTTGTGTTCTACGACGGGCCGCCCTTCGCGAATGGGCTGCCGCATTACGGGCACCTGCTGACCGGATTCGTAAAGGACGCGATTCCTCGCTATCGCACGATGCGCGGCCAGCAGGTGCATCGTCGTTTCGGCTGGGATTGCCACGGGTTGCCCGCGGAGGTCGTCGCCGAGAAAGAACTCGGTATCAGCGGCCACCCCGCCATCACTAAATTCGGTATCGACAAGTTCAACGACGCCTGTCGCACCAGCGTTCTGCGCTTCACCGACGACTGGCATCGATATGTCACTCGGCAGGCGCGCTGGGTCGACTTCGAGCACGGTTACAAAACGCTCGACACTCCATACATGGAGAGCGTCATGTGGGCATTCAAGACGCTGTGGGATAAGGGCCTGGTGTACGAGGGCTTTCGCGTGCTGGCGTATTGCTGGCGTTGCGAGACTCCGCTCAGCAATACCGAGACGCGCATGGACGACGTCTACAAGGATCGCCAAGATCCTGCGATCACGGTGCAGTTCCGACTCGACAGTGGCGAGAACATCCTGGCGTGGACCACAACACCGTGGACGCTGCCCAGCAACCTGGCGCTCGCGGTCGGACCCGACATCGATTATGCGGTGATGGAACAGGCCGACAAGGACGGGGTCGCTCAGCGCTACATCCTCGCGGAGTCGCGCCTGAGCGCTTACGAGAAGGAACTAGCTGGGGCGATCCAGGTGGGCACCCTGACAGGCGCCGAGCTTGTAGGTCGTGGCTACACGCCACTGTTTCCATTCTTCGCCGATACAGAGAACGCGTTCCATGTACTTGCCGCCGATTTCGTCAGTACCGAGGATGGTACGGGTGTCGTTCACATGGCGCCAGGCTTCGGTGAGGAAGACCAGATCGTTTGCAATGCGGTCGGAATTCCGACCATCTGTCCGATGGACGAGCACGGTCGCTTCACGGCTGACGTCCCCACATACGCGGGCGTGCACGTGTTCGATTCCAACGCCGACATCATCAAGGCGTTGAAGGCGCGGGGGCTGGTGGTTCGCCACGACAGCTATCAGCACAGTTATCCGCATTGCTGGCGTTGCGCCGAGCCGCTCGTGTACCGCGCGATCAGTTCCTGGTTTGTGCAGGTAACGGCGTTCCGCGACCGCATGGTCGAACTCAATCAAGAGATCCGATGGGTGCCCGAGCATGTCAAGGAAGGCAGCTTCGGGAAATGGATTGCCAATGCCCGCGACTGGAGCATCAGCCGTAACCGTTTCTGGGGTTCACCGATCCCGGTGTGGCGCAGTGACAATCCCGAGTTTCCGCGCGTCGATGTGTACGGCAGCATCGCCGATCTCGAGCGCGACTTCGGGGTAACGGTTACCGATTTGCATCGCCCGTACGTCGACGATCTCGTGCGCCCGAACCCCGACGACCCGAGCGGCAAGTCGATGATGCGTCGCGTATCGCAGGTGCTCGACTGCTGGTTTGAATCGGGCTCGATGCCGTTCGCGCAGGTGCACTATCCATTCGAGAATCGTGAGTGGTTCGAGAGCCATAATCCCGGCGACTTCATCGTCGAATACATCGGGCAGACGCGCGGTTGGTTCTACACGCTGCACGTGCTCGCTACCGCGTTGTTCGATCGTCCGAGTTTCAGGACCTGCGTAAGTCACGGCATTGTGCAAGGCGACGACGGCCAGAAGATGTCGAAGAGCCTGAACAACTATGTCGACCCGATGGGTGTCTTCGACGCATATGGCAGCGATGCGATGCGGTGGTATTTGCTCAGTTCATCGATCCTGCGCGGCGCCGACATGATCGTCAGCGAGGAAGGAAGTCGCGACGCGGTACGGCAGGTGATGCTGCCGATCTGGAACAGCTGGTACTTCCTCAGCCTGTATGCGAACGCTGCCAATACTCGGGGCAGCTTCCGCACCGACAGCACCGACATGCTCGATCGATACATCCTCGCCAAGCTGCACGATTTGCTTGCGACGCTGACGGTAACGATGGACGAATACGACCTGTACGCGGCATGCGCGTCGGTGCGTTCGTTTCTGGACGCTCTGACCAATTGGTATGTTCGCCGCAGCCGCGATCGGTTCTGGGCTGGCGATCAGGACGCAATCGACACGTTGCATACTGTGCTCTCGTTGCTGTGTCGCGCGTTGGCGCCGCTGCTGCCGCTGACCACCGAAGCTGTCTACCAACCGCTGACTGGTGAGCGCAGCGTGCACCTGACTGATTGGCCCACGGCCGATCTGGTGCCAGCGGACGCGGCATTGGTCGACGCGATGGACCTCGCACGCGATGTGTGCAGCAGCACGTTGCGTCTGCGCAAGGCTCATCAGCTGCGCGTACGCCAACCTTTGGCGACATTGCAGATCGCAGTCGCAGGCGCCGATCGGTTGGCGCGATTCCGCGACCTGATCGCCGACGAAGTCAATGTCAAGCAAGTCGATCTCACCGACGATGTTGCGTCAGTGGCAACGTTCGACCTGCAGGTGGTTCCCGCTGGGCTTGGTCCGCGCCTCGGCGACAAGACGCAACACGTGATCAAGGCCGTCAAGAGCGGCGATTGGCAGCACACCGTCGATGCCAATGGCGGTGCCGGTGTGGTTGCCGGTGGGGTTGCGTTACTGGAGGGCGAGTACGCCCTCAAGATGGTCGTACAGGGCGATGGTGCCAGCACCCCCCTGTCGGGTAGCGGTGTGGGTAACGGCGGAGTCGTAGTCCTCGATACCGCATTGACACCCGAGCTGACCGCTGAGGGCGTCACCCGCGATCTGGTCCGGATGGTGCAGCAAGCCAGGCGCGATGCCGGGCTGCAGGTGAGCGATCGCATCGCACTTACGCTGGGTGTGCCCGAGAGCATTCGCCGCCAAGTCATCCCGTTTCAGCACCTCCTCACCGACGCAACGCTGGCGACGTCGCTGACCTGGGGGGCGGGAGAACCAACGGGCGAGCTAGATGGCGACCCGATCCACGTTGGGGTCGCGTTAGCGCAGTAGCGGCGGCGGTAACATCTCGGCCCTGCATCGAACGCGACACCTGCCCAAGACGGAGGAGCTGTAATGGCCACGGCGAAGAAGTCAGCAAAGAAGTCGGCCAAAAAAGCCGCACCCAAGAAGTCGGCTACGAAACCGGCCAAGAAAGCCCCGGCGAAGAAGGCACCTGCCAAGAAGGCTGTCAAGAAAGCCCCGGCGAAGAAGGCTGTCAAGAAGGCAGTCAAGAAAGCCCCGGCGAAGAAGGCTGCCGCGAAGAAGGCTGCCGCGAAGAAGGCTGCCGCGAAGAAGGCTGTCAAGAAAGCTCCGGCGAAGAAGGCTGTCAAGAAGGCTGTCAAGAAAGCCCCGGCGAAGAAGGCTGCCCCGAAGAAGGCTGTCAAGAAAGCTCCGGCGAAGAAGGCTGCCCCGAAGAAGGCTGTCAAGAAAGCTCCGGCGAAGAAGGCCATCAAGAAGGCGCCTGCCAAGAAGGCGCCGGCGAAGCCAGCAGCGAAGAAGGCCACCGCCAAGAAGCCGGTTGCGGTTGTGAAGCAACCGGCACCGCTAGCCAGAGTCGCCGCACCACTGCCGCCGCCCGCGCCGAGGGTTCCTGAAAAGAAGCCAACGAAGAAGCCACCGCCGCCACCGCCGCCGCAGCGACCGCCTGTCAAGGGCGTCACCAAGGACGGAATCGCGTACACGAAGGACTTCGACGCCAAGTGGCTGACCGCGCAGCGGGCGCTGCTGCTCGACGAGCGCACGTCGGTACTCGGCCAGGCTGTTCGGTTAGAAGAAGAGGCCAATCAGATCATCGAAGAGCAAGAAATGGGCGACGTGCAGTTCGACGACGAGGGTGGCGAGGGCGACACGATGGTTGTCGAGCGCGAACGCGACATTGCGCTCGGCGCTCAGGCGCGCCAGACGGTTGCCGACATTGAGGCGGCACTTGAGCGATTGAAAACCGGTGCCTATGGCTACTCGGTCGAATCGGCTCGGCCAATCCCGCGCGAGCGCCTAGAGGCCATTCCGTGGGCGACGGTGCTGGTGGAGGAGAAGGTCGGCGGGATCGGCCGCCTGTGACCGACGCAGTAACCGAGGACACGCCAGTCACGGCGGGCGCAACGGCTTTTCGCAGTAATCCGTTGCGCTTGTGTCTCGGGTTGGCGACTGCGATTGTCGCACTCGACCAAGTGACGAAGCACTGGGCGCTTAATGCGCTCAGCGGTGAGCCGCCGCATCACGTCATCTGGACGTTGCAGTGGAATCTGACGTTCAACAGCGGGATGGCATTCTCCAAGGGTCGCGATATGGGACCCATCATCGGTGTGCTCGCACTGATCGTTGTCGGTGTCGTTGTGGTGGCCGTACGTAAACAACAGCAACGATTTGTCGCCGTCGCGGCTGGCTTCGTGCTCGGTGGGGCGATCGGCAATCTCGCTGACCGACTGTTTCGCGACGATGCGTGGCTGCGCGGCTCGGTGGTCGATTTCATCGACTTCCAGTGGTTTCCGATTTTCAACGTCGCCGACATCGCCGTCAACATCGGTGGTGCGATCTTTGTGCTCTGGTCGCTGTTCTCGCGAGCGCCTACCGACGCCGCTTCGCCGACATGATCACGGAGACGATTCCTGCCGCACTTGGCGGTGAGCGACTCGATCGCATCGTCTCGCTGATCGTCGATTGCAGTCGCAGCGATGCGGCGGCGCTCGTCGCCGCTGGGGGAGTAGAGGTCGATGGCGAGCCGTTCGCTGTCGGCAAGGCGCGCCTTCGTGAGGGTCAGGTTGTCGTGATCGACGAGTCGTTGGTGCCCACTGTCGCGCTGCCCGAAGCCGAAGCTGCCGTGCAATTCACCGTTGTTCACACCGACGACGACATCATCGTCGTTGATAAACCTGCCGGGCTTGTCGTGCACCCAGGTGCGGGCAACCAATCGGGCACGCTTGTCAACGGCTTGCTTGCTCTGTTTCCCGAGATCGCTGCGGTTGGCGAATCGCATCGTCCTGGCATAGTCCATCGACTCGACGTCGGAACCTCCGGGCTGTTGGTCGTCGCACGCACTCAGCGCGCGTACGACGCGCTCGTTGCGGCGCTTTCAGCGCACGATGTCGGCCGTGTATATCGGGCTCTGGTGTGGGGGCATCCGGCAAATCAAGTCGGCGTTATCGACGCACCAATCGGCCGCGACGCGCGCGACCCCATGCGAATGGCCGTCGTCGTGGCTGGCAAGCCGGCACGCACGCACTACCGCGTGCTCAAGGAGTACGTCATTCCCACTGATGCGGCGGCGCTGGAGTGTCGCTTAGAGACTGGTCGCACCCATCAGATTCGTGTCCACCTCGCGGCCATCGGCCACCCGGTCGTTGGCGACGCGTCGTACGGCGGCGTGCGCACAGGTATCTCGCCTACTCGGCCGTTCTTGCACGCAGCGGCGCTCGAGTTCACTCACCCAGTCACCGGCGCCTCGCTGAAGTTTGCGTCTGAGTTGCCCAGCGACCTAGCCGAAGTCGAAGCCGGGTTGACCTCGACTGAAAACTGTTAGCGCTGGGGGGCTAGGCCGGCCTCGGCCAAGGCGTTTGGCCAGGGGGCGACCCCACGGGCGGCGTCTGCCACCGTTTGCAGCGTGAAGCCGTCCAGGATGTGGCGCATGTGCTCGCCAGAGGCCTTCCAGATCGCCAACAGCACGCATTGGCCCTCGTGGTCGCAGGCGCCATCCTGGTGCGGTTCGCCGAAGTCGCCGAGGGTGATCGGCCCGTCGACGGCGCTGAGGATCTCGCTGATGCGGATCTGTGCGGGCGGACGAGCCAACACGTAGCCGCCACCGACGCCGCGCTTGGATCGCACGAGGCCAGCGCCCTTGAGCGCCAGCAGGATCTGTTCCAAGTACGGCTGGGGCAGGGCTGTGCGTTCAGCGATGTCGCGCACCGACGTCGGCACCGTCTGCTCGTCGTGCAGCGTGAGCGATAGCAGTGCTCGACACGCATAATCACCCTTGCTGGAAACACGCACAGGGCCATCGTAGGGGCTGAACTTGGGCGTGCATGGTTGACTGGAGAGCTTGTGACTCCGACACCGACACTTCCCCAATACGACGGTGCCAACGTGCGCGGAATCGTGCCAGCACTGCTCGCCCCGAAGGGCGCCGTCCTACCGTCGTGGTTTCCCGAGATGGTGTCGTCAGCACGCCAAGTAGCGTTGCTTGTGCTCGATGGGCTTGGCTGGGAACAGCTGAAAGCGAGGGCTGCCGTGGCGCCGACTCTGGCAGCGATGCAGGGCAGCGCGATAACCACGGTCGCTCCGTCGACGACCGCGACGGCGCTCACCTCGATCACTACCGGTCTGACTCCTGGCGAGCACGGATTGGTCGGCTATCGCATGGAACTCGCCGGCGAAGTACTCAACGTGTTGCGCTGGCACGGCGATCGTGGCGACCTGCGGCGCAAGTTTGCGCCGACTGAAACGCAACCATTCGATCCGTTTATGGGTCAACGTGTCGCGGTCGTCAGTAAGGCGGAACTGGAGTCGACAGCATTCACCGAAGCGCACCTACGTGGGTCCGAGCAGGTCGGCTGGCGCGCGGCGTCGAGCCTGCCAGTGATCGTCTCCAACCACCTTCGCCGCGGCGACCGGCTGGTGTACGCGTACTACGACGGAATCGACAAAGTTGCCCATGAACGCGGTTTCGGCGAGTTCTACGACGCAGAGCTGCACGCTGCCGATCGGATGGTGAGCGACACGATCTCACTCTTGCCGCCCGGAGCCGTTCTGTTGGTCACCGCCGATCATGGCCAAGTTGATGTCGGAACGCGTCTCGTCGCGCCCCACGCCGATGTGCTGCACATGACTCGCGATCAGAGTGGCGAGGGTCGCTTCCGCTGGTTGCACGCGAAACCCGGTGCTGCCGACGATCTGCTGGCGGCTGCGGTCGCGCATCACGGCGATGTGGCGTGGGTGCATAGCCGGGCGGAACTGATAGATGCCGGCTGGTTCGGTCGGGTCGTCAGCCAGCCCGTCGCGGCGCGGTTTGGCGACGTCGCGTTGGTGCCGCACCAGCCGATCAGCTTTCACGATCCCGACGACAGCGGCCCCTACCCGCTTGTCTGTCGGCACGGGTCGCTGACATCGGCAGAAATGCTGGTGCCACTGTTGGCGGCAGGAAAAGACGGGTAAGACTGAGACCATGACTGACGACACCAAGACTGCGAACACCAAGACTGACGACACCAAGACTGCGAACACCAAGACTGCGAACACCAAGACTGCGAACACCAAGACTGCGAACACCAAGACTGCGACCAGCGAGTCGACACCACCAACGGCACCGACCGCACCCGCGACACCGGCGACACCGACAGCTGAGGAACCTGCGAACGAGACGGTCACTGAGCCGGCGAAGGTGATGCGCATCGGTTCGATGGTCAAGCAGTTGCTGGAAGAGGTGCGCCAGAGCCCGCTTGATGAGGCCAGTCGCGAGCGCCTCGCCGAGATCTACGAGCGGTCGATCGTCGAAGTCAGCCAAGCACTGTCTCCCGACTTGCAGAACGAGCTACATCTGTTGGCGCTTCCGTTCAAGGAGGGCGTCGTGCCCTCGGAGGGCGAACTACGCGTCGCGAAGGCACAGCTGGTTGGCTGGCTGGAGGGGCTGTTCCATGGGATCCAGGCCACGCTCTTCGCACAGCAGTTTGCGGCGCGCCAGCAGCTCGATCAGATGCGTCAACTACCGCCCGGCATGACAGCGGGCCGCGACCAAGCGGTCGAAGCCAACGAACGACCTGGCACATACCTCTGACCGCGTCCTTACTGACGAGCCTTTTCGGGGTGCCGGTGTTCGCGGCTAAGGTCAGCCGAATCACATTGCTGTAGTTCACATTGCTGTAGTTCACATTGCTGTAGTTCACATTGCTGTAGTTCACATTGCTGTAGTTCACCCATCGAAGGAGGTCCGCGCCCGTGGGCGACTCGTTCACCCACCTGCACGTTCACACCGAGTTCTCGATGCTTGATGGTGCCGCGCGTCTCGACGAACTGGTGGCCAAGGCGGTGCAGGACGGCCAGCCCGGGCTCGGAATTACCGATCACGGCAATATGTATGGCGTCCTCGACTTCTACAAGGAGTGCCGCAATCAGGGGGTCAAGCCGATCATCGGCACCGAGGCGTACATGGCCTACGACAGCCGCCACGAACGGCCCGCTCGTCGCGGTCGCGTCGACGACTCGGGTGGCGACACTGAAGGCGGCAAGAAGCTCTACTACCACCTCACTCTGCTCGCCGAGAACAATCAGGGCTACCACAACCTGATTCAGCTCGCCAGCCTCGCGTTTCTCGAGGGTTACTACTACAAGCCGCGAATGGATTGGGAGCTGCTCGAGAAGTATCACCACGGGCTGATGGCGACCACCGGTTGCCTCGGCGGGCAGGTTCTGCAAGCGCTGTTGCAGGGCGACGAGAAGGGCGCGTTCCAAAAGGCCGGCCGCCTGCAAGAGATCTTTGGCAAGGACAATCTCTTCGTCGAATTGCAGGACCACGGCATCCAAGCCCAGCGCGACACGAACCCGAAGCTGATTGAAATCGCGCGTCGCATCGGAGCTCCTTTGCTCGCGACCAACGACTCGCACTACGTACATCGCGACGATCACGGAGCCCACGACGCGTTGCTGTGTGTGCAAACCGGCGCGACGATCAGCGACCCGAAACGATTCAAGTTCGAGGGTCAAGAGCACTACCTCAAGACGGCCGCGGAGATGCGCTACCTGTTTCGCGACTTTCCTGAGGCATGCGACAACACGCTGTGGGTCGCCGAGCGTGCGCAGGTGGAAATCGAGTTCGGCAAGCCACAGCTGCCCGACTTTCCGGTGCCGGAAGGCTTCGCCGATGATGCCAGTTACCTCGACCATCTCGCGTGGGCCGGTGCACGCGAACGATGGGGCGAGACACTGCCCGCCGACGTCGTCGAACGGCTGGCATACGAACTGCAAGTGATCAAGAACATGGGTTTCGCGTCGTATTTCTTGATCGTGTGGGACCTCATCAAATACGCGAAGGACAAAGGCGTTCGCGTGGGGCCTGGTCGCGGTTCCGCGGCTGGCTGCGCGGTCGCGTATTGCCTGCGCATCACTGATCTCGATCCGATCAAGTACGACTTGCTGTTCGAGCGATTCTTGAACCCGAGCCGTGTCTCGATGCCAGACATCGATATGGACTTCGACTCGCGCTATCGCGACGAGATGATCCAATATGCGGCCCAGCGCTACGGCCGCGACCATGTGGCCCAGATCATCACCTTCGCCACGATCAAAGCGCGCAACGCCGTGCGCGATGCGGCACGTGTGCTCGGCTACCCGTACGGGATGGGCGACAAGATTGCAAAATCCATGCCGCCTCTGGTGATGGGGCGCGACACGCCATTGCGTTACTGCTTCGAGGACCATCCCAGCTATCGCGATGGCTATAAGGCCGCCGCCGAACTACGGGCGATGGTCGACATCGATCCCGACGTGAAGCGAGTCGTGGATGTCGCGAAGGGCCTCGAAGGCTTGAAGCGAAGCGATGGAATTCACGCGGCTGCCGTCGTCATCACCAAAGAACCGGTGACCAATTATCTGCCTGTGCAGCGCAAGCCGGAAGCGGGCTCACCTCCGGATAAGGCCCCGATCGTCACCCAGTTCGAAATGCATGGCGTCGAAGAACTTGGCCTGCTCAAGATGGACTTCCTTGGCCTGCGCAACCTCGACGTCATCACCGACACCGTCGCAATGGTGCGGGCAACGAAGGACCCCGAGTTCGATATCGATGCCGTGCCACTCGACGACCGGGCAGTCTTCGATCTCCTCGGCCGTGGCGACACGATGGGTGTCTTCCAACTCGAATCGCCCCCCATGCGCACGCTGTTGCGCGCGCTGGTACCGACGTCGTTCCAAGATGTCTCCGCCGTTCTCGCGCTGTATCGGCCGGGGCCGATGGGCGTCAACATGCACTACGACTACGCAGACCGCAAGAATGGTCGTCAGGAAGTCAGCTACTTCCATGAAGACGCCAAAGAACTGCTCGGCGATACGTACGGCCTGATGATCTATCAGGAGAGCGTGATGCGAGTAGCGCAGAAGTTCGCGGGCTATTCGCTCGCTGATGCCGACAACCTGCGCAAGGCGATGGGTAAGAAGTCGCGCGAGGTGATGGATAACGAGCGCAGCAAATTCGAAGCTGGCTGCGAGGCCAATGGTTACGGCCGCGTGCTGGGCGTCGAGCTGTTTGAAGTGATCGCACGTTTCGCGGACTATGCCTTCACCAAGAGCCACGCCTTCGGCTACGGGCTGGTGACGTATCAGACCGCCTACCTGAAGGCGCACTACCCGGTCGAGTACATGGCATGTCTGCTCTCGTCCGTGAAGAGCAGCATCGACCGGGCGGCGGTGTATCTCAGTGATGCGCGAGCGATGGGGCTAAAGGTGCTGACTCCGGACCTGAATCGTTCGATCACCGAGTTCGCGGCGCTTTCGCTCGCCGACGTCCCCGTCGATGTTGTGTTGCCGATGGGCAGCCCCGGTGCGATCACGTTCGGCCTCGCCGCGATTCGCAACGTAGGGCAGGGCTTGGTCGAACTCTTGCTGGCCGAGCGCGATAAGAACGGACCCTTCGACTCGTTCCACGACTTCGTCGAGCGCGTTCCCGAGGCCGTGCTGAACAAGCGCACAGTCGAGTCGCTGATTAAGGCGGGTGCGTTCGATTCTTTGGGCCACCCGCGCAAGGGCCTGCTGCTCGTTTTCGAACAGATCATCGACGGCACGGTGGTGCGTCGCCGCGAACGCGATCAAGGCGTGATGAGTCTGTTTGGCGAACTCGGCGGCGACGATGCGATGGCCGGGTTCAACGAGCGTGTCGCGATACCGGCGCTTGAGTTCGATAAGAGCGACCGACTGCGCTTCGAGAAGGAGATGCTTGGGCTGTACATCAGCGACCATCCGCTGCTCGGTGTCGAAGCGGCGCTGCGCCGCAAGGTCGACTGCTCGGTTGCCGACGCCGCCGAGAAGGAGGACGGCGCGATCGTGATGCTCGGCGGGGTGATCACCAATTTGTCGCGCAAGTACACGAAAAAAGGCGACCAGATGGCGGTCTTTGTGCTGGAGGACCTCGATGCCGCCATTGAGGTGACCGTGTTCCCCAGGGTGCTCAGCGAGCAGGGTCACAAGCTGATCGACGACGCCATCGTGACGGTACGCGGGCGTATTGACCGTCGCGACGAATCGCGGCCTGGTTTCATGGCCCAGGACGTGCAGATTCTTGAGGGACTCGACGCCGGCAACTCGGCGCCATTGCGACTCCGCGTGCCGGCCACCTCGCTCAACGAGTTGAAGATCCACCAGATCCGCAAGATCCTGCGCGATCACCCAGGTAGCTCACCGGTCTACTTGCACATCGGCCAGGGCAAGATATTGCGGCTGGCCGACGAATTCTGCGTCGATCTTGATCGAGTCGTCGGCGAATTGCGGATGGCCCTTGGCCACGATGCAGTCGTTCTGTAGCTGGTTCTGTAGCTGGTTCTGTACACCGTTTCTGAACCTGCCTGTCCGAGGAAGGAATCGGGTCGTTTTGGTGGCAGAATAGGGAACTGTTTCGGGGCATAGTTCGACAGGAGTTCAGCGAAATGGCAATCCAGGTTGATACCAGGGACTGCGCAGCGCTCAACGACGCCGACCTCGATGAGATGGCGTCGATGGGTGGTGCGTTCGACATTGGCGTGCTGTCCAAGGCCAAGGAAGATTGGGTTCTGATCACTTCGGCCCGTGTCGACGGCACCCTTCACGGGTTCTCTTTCGCCACCCTCGAGCGCATCGGGGGCACGCCCTGTGTGCTCTTGGGACTGCTCAGCGTGAAGCGTACGTCCAAGCGCGATTCGGTGCTGAAGGGCCTCATGACAGAGGCATATCACCGGGCGCTGATGGCGTTCCCCGATGAAGACGTTGTAGTTGGCTCGCGGTTTGTGCTCGCGGGCGCCCTCGAGGGCATCCGCAGTGTCGACGAGTTGATTCCCCGCCCGGGTCACCGCGCCGTCGGCGAAGAGCGTGCCTGGGGCCGCCGTTTGGCCAAGCGATTCGGAGTCGACGGTCAGTACGACGAGCAGTCGTTTGTGGTCAAGGCCAACGGCCAGAGCGGATTTCTCGACCACGAGACGCTGAAGCCCGAAAAGGTGAAGCCGGAAGTCGCCGCATTGTTCGCTGGCGTCCCTGGCAAGGGCGGCGGGTCCCTGGTCGTGCACGGCTGGATCATGGCTGAGGCCTTGGTCAAGCTCGGTGCCCGCTAACTCTGTCGTTGCTTGATGTCGTTACTTGATGTCGTTGCTTGATGTCGTTGCTTGATGTCGTTGCTTGATGAGGTCATCCGTCGGCGACGGATGACCCGAACATTTCAATCGACTGCTCTCGACGCGCAATTGGTTGACGGTCTGCTGGATATAGCGCGCCGGGCGCCATCGGCTGGCTACAGCCAAGGCGTGCACTTCCTTGCACTTTCTGGTGAGTCGCTCGCGACTTTCTGGGAGGTGACCGGCGGGGCAGATTGGTTCGGCGAGGGAGTCGTGGCCGCACCCGTCGTTGTGCTGCCTCTCGCCGATCCAACCGCGTATACGAGTCGTTACGCGGAGGGCGACAAGGCCGGGCACGGTCTGGAGATAGCGGCGAACTGGGAAGTTCCGTTCTGGTTGACCGACGCGGCGATGGCCACGCAGAACTTGCTGTTGCTCGCCGAGGAGCGTGGGCTTGGTGCGCTGTACTTCGGCATCTTCCGAAACGCACGCCTAGCGCTCGACGCGCTCGGCGTGCCCGCGCATGTGATGCAAGTTGGTGCCGTCTCGCTGGGTTGGCGAGCAGCGACCGACGCACCGAGCGGTTCGGCTGTCACCCGGCCACGGCGAGCGTCGACCGAAGTCGTACATCACCATCACTGGTAGCGCGAGGATGAGATGATGGATCGACGCTTGCTTTGTGTTGTGGCGGTCATGTCGCCGCTTCTTTGGTCGTGCTCCGACGATGCAAAGCCCGCAGCACCGTCGGTGCCGGGTGCAGATGGCCCAATCGATGTCAGCACGCTTCCCGGACGAATCACCTTCAGCTGGGGATCCGGTGTGTGGACGAGCGACGCAACCGGTGAGCACCGTGTGCAGCTCACCGACGACGACGGATTCGACCCGACATACTCGCCCGACGGAAAGAGCATCGTGTATCGCCTGCTGACTGCCGACGACGACGGCGAGCTGTTGTCGATCGACGCTGATGGAGAGAAGCGGAACATTGTCAACGATCCCGACTTCTCCGATTGGTCGCCGGCGTGGTCACCCGACGGCACGATGATCGCGTTCAGCTCCAACAGACTCGGCGTGCTCGGCATCTGGGTAATGGATGCCGATGGCTCCAACCAAAGATTCGTCACAAAGAGTCACGGCGAGTATCCAACGTGGTCACCAGATTCGCAGTCGATCGCATACGCGGGTGGCAGCTACTACGACATTCGTCGCATCAACGTCGACGGGTCTGGCGACGAACTTGTGAGTGGCGACTCCGCCTACGAGATGGGGCCGGCATGGTCGCCTGACGGCCAGTGGATTGCGTTCCACACGCAGGCCGATTTCGACGAACTAGAAGAGCCCGGCATGGGTCCCGAACTGGAGATTCACCTGATTCGTCCGGATGGCACCGGCGAGCGCCGGATCACGAACAACCACACCGACGACAGCTTCGCCGTGTGGTCGCCCGATGGTCAGTACCTGATGTGGGTGCAGCATGGGCAAATCGTCGTCGCCCGCCCCGATGGCACCGGGCTAGTAGAGATCGGCGCCGGCAACTTCCCATCTTGGGTCGCGTAACTGTGGCCGTTAGATCGCCTCTGGGCAGGTTTGCTCGAAGTAGCTCGTCACGGCTTGACCGGCGGCGCTGACCTCGGGTGTTTGTAACGCCGCGATCGCTGCTTGCACCTCGGGAGTGGACGAGTCGTTGTTGTGGGTAGCCAGGATTTGGCCGTACTGCTGGAATGCAGTTGTCAGGATTGCCATGTCGTCTTGTAGATCGGCGGGGACCTTGGCGCCGAGGTCGCCAAACACTGTCGAGAAGTCGTGGTCGCCAGGCGTGTAGGCAGATGTCATGGCGGTGATGAATTGAACGTAGACGGCCTGGCACTCCTCAGACCCGGGGAGACCCACAGGCAAAGTTGCGCTCGGCGGCAGCGACACGTCAATCGTGCTGAGGTCGTCGATGGTGGTCTTGTCGTCATCGCTGCTACATGAAGCGACGCCGACGCAGGCGACGGCGGTCAGTGCCATGTAGACGAGGGCTCGGGAGGATGATGCGATGCGGCTCATCTGCAGAGTTTGGCACCTCTCAGGTCAGTTGTGCCGCCAAGGCAGCGACGTCGCCGACAGGCAGCTGGCAGACGTGATCGCGACACACGTACGCCATGCCGTCGGCTCGCTGCGCCCACAAGGGGCTGTCGTAACGTTCGCCCCACGCAAGCACCGCATTCGGTAACCAACGCCGCTGTACTTCTGCAACCAGTTCAGGTCGCTCGCCAGTGATCACGACTTCGGTTGTGCCCGCGTGACGCAGCCAGATTGCGCTGATCGCCTGTGAGAACCCGCTGGGGGATTGTGGGATCGCACGGCCGAGCAGCCGCAAGATCTGGTCTGCTTGCTGCGCGTAGCGAGCCTCGCCGGTCAGTGCTCCCAGCCGATACAGCGCGAGCGCGGCAGTCGAATTGGCCGACGGCGTTGCGTTGTCAAACAACTCCTTCTGTCGCGCGATCAGCTGCTCGCCGTCGTCGGGCGTGGTGAACAGGCCGCCACGATCGACATCCCAGAAATGGTCGAGCATGACGTCGGCGACCTCTTGCGCCGCTGAAATCCAACGTGCTTGTCCGGTGAGCTCGCCCAGCCGCGTGAACGCGTCGACCAAAGCTGCGTGATCGCCCGCCAGCGCGTCGTGACGTGCCTGCGGTGTTCCGCTTGCGTGCCACGACCGGTTCCAACGCCGGTCGTCCCGCCGCAGGCATCGCAGCAGGAACTCGCCGTTCGCAATCGCTGCCTGCGCCCAATCCGGTCGATCGAGGGCCGCCGCGGCCTCGCACAGAGACGCCAGCATCAGGGCATTCCATTCGGTCAGCACCTTGTCGTCGAGGCCGGGCCGCAGGCGAGTGTTGCGCGCATCGAACAACGCCCGGCGCGCGGCCTCAATGTGTGCGGGCCGCTCCAACTCGCCGCGATGATGCAAACGAGCCGGAATCGTGCGCCCCTCGAAGTTGCCCTCCTCGGTGAACTCGAACCACTCCAACGCCGCGTCGGCATGCTCGCCCAACACTGCGCGTACCTCGTCGATCGTCCATGTGTGAAACAGGCCCTCGTGGCCATGGCCGTGTTCGTCGGGCGAGTCGGCGTCCTCCGCGCAGTAGAACCCGCCGTCGGGATGACGTAGATCGCGGAGCACGTACTCGACAGTTTCTTCGACAACCTGGCGATAGCGCGTGAGGCCAGTGATAACAGCGGCATGCGTGTACACGCGCACGAATAGCGCTTGGTCGTAGAGCATCTTCTCGAAGTGCGGCACCAGCCACTGCGCATCGACGGAGTAGCGAGCGAACCCGCCGCCGATGTGGTCGTAGATGCCTCCGCTCGCCATCGCATCCAGTGACGTGATCAGTATCGTCGAGCGTTCTTCGGTGGGCTGGTGTAGCAGCGATTGCGCGATCAGATCGAGGCTCATCGTTGAGGGGAACTTTGGCGCACCACCGAACCCACCCCATCGCGAGTCGAAGTTCGCGGCCAAATGCTCGAGTCCTAGTTCGACCAACTGAAAACCAGGCACATCCGTAAGTGGTGTCACCAGTGCAGTGCGGTTCAGCGAGTCGCGCAGCGCGGCGATGTTGTTCTTGATGTCGTCGGGACGGGTGCGCCATACGTCGTCGATCGCGGCCATCAGTTGCAGGAACTGCGCCTTCGGGAAGTAGGTGCCGCCGTAGAACGGCTCACCGTTTGGTGTCATGAACACGGTCATCGGCCACCCACCACGGCCGGTCATCGCCTGCACCGCATCCATGTAGATCGCGTCGACATCCGGACGTTCCTCGCGGTCGACTTTCACATTCACGAACAGTTCGTTCATCCGAGTGGCGACGTCGGCATCTTCGAAACAGTCGTGGGCCATTACGTGGCACCAATGGCACGCCGAGTATCCGACGCTCAGCAGCACCGGTACGTTTCGTTCGGTGGCCTCGGCAAACGCTGCCGGCCCCCACGCATACCAATGCACCGGATTATCGCGGTGCTGGCGAAGGTACGGCGAGGTCTCCTGGGCGAGACGGTTCATGCGCCGATCGCGTGGTAGCCGCCGTCAACGTGCACCACTTCGCCAGTCGTCGCCGGGAACCAATCGCTCAGCATCACGATGCATGCCTTGGCAACAGCGGAAGAGTCGGTGACGTCCCAGCCCAGTGGCGCGCGGTCGCCCCAGACGTCCTCAAACTTCTTAAAGCCGGGGATGCTCTTGGCAGCCATTGTCTTCACGGGGCCAGCGGCGATCAGGTTGCTACGAATACCTTTCGGCCCGAGTTCTTTGGCCAGATAGCGGCTGACGCTCTCCAGCGCGCTCTTGGCGACACCCATCCAGTTATACGCCGGCCACGCGACCGTGTTGTCGAAATCGAGTCCGACGAACGCTCCGCCGTTGGTCATCAAGGGAACAAATGCCTCGGCCAACGCCTTCAGCGAATAGGCGCTGACGTGCAACGCCACGGACACGTCTTCCCACTGCGGCGCCATGAAGTCGTCGCCAAGGCATGCCTCCGGTGCGAAGCCAATGCTGTGCAGCACACCGTCGACGCGTCCCCACTTCTTTTCCAGCGCGTCGCGCACGCTGACCAGATGCGCTGGCTGCGTAACGTCGAGTTCGAACACGTCGGCGGGCTGGGGCAACTTACGGCCGGTCCGCTCGGTCAGGCTCAACGCACGCCCGGCACCGGTGAGCACGATCTGGGCACCTTCCTGCTGTGCGAGCACGGCGACCCCGTATGCAAGCGACGCGTCGGTGAGGACGCCGGTGATCACGATGTTCTTGCCGTCGAGGAGTCCCATGCACGCCAGCGTAACCCGCCCTTCGTCGTTGGTCGGTGGCGTTGCGCGGAAGGCTGTGTGCAAGGCTGCGCTGATGCGCATCGGCTTCTTGGGCGGTACTGGTCCGGCGGGAAGCGCGCTTGCTGCGCGATTGGCCTCTGTCGGGTACGACGCGGTGATCGGCTCGCGTTCTAAGTATCGGGCGATGGAGGCCCGCGACAGCATCGTCGAGAAGTGGCCCGATCTCGCGCCGCGCCTCACCTACGCCGACAACGCCGGTGCGGCGATGTGCGACGTGGTCATCATCGCGACGCCGTGGGACGCATCGGCCACAACGGCGCAAGAGAACGCGGCGGCGCTCGAGGGCAAGATCGTGGTCAGTATGGCGAACGCACTCGTGCGCGTCGGTCACGAGTTCCAACCGCTGGTGCCACCGCGAGGGAGTGTCGCGGCCCACGTGCAAGCTGCGGTCCCGCGTTGTCGTGTCGTGGCTGCGTTTCACCATCTCCCGGCCACCGAACTCGGCCACATCGGCGAGCCGATTGACAGCGATGTTTTGATCTGCGGCGACGATCCGGCGGCAGTAATAACGATCAGCGACATTGTCAGCAAGATTCCTGGATGTCGCCCGCTCGATGCCGGTGAACTCTCGAACGCGACGGCTATCGAGGCGTTTACCGCCGTGTTGCTGCAGTTGAACGTGCGCTACAAAACTCGGGTGGCACCGAAACTCACCGGCATCAAGGGTGATCCCCGCCTCGCTAAGTCGGCGGTCGCTTCTGCCAAGCCGGTATCGTCGCCCACGTGACGATACGACTGTACGACACTGCCCGCCAAGCGGTTGTGCCGTTCGAGCCCGGCGAGCACGTGTCGATGTACACGTGCGGCATCACGCCGTACGACGCGACGCATCTCGGGCACGCCGCAACGTTCATCAACTACGACGTGCTACAGCGACGACTCATCGACATGGGCCACACGGTCCGCTGCGTACGTAACGTCACCGACATCGACGATCCGCTCTTTGCCAAGGCGCGCGAGCTTGGCGTGCACTACCTCGACCTCGCCGCAGGCGAGGAAGCACGCTTCGAACGCGATTTGGAGGCGCTCAACGCATTGCCGATGTACAGCTCCCCGCGCGCGTCGAGCGCGATTCCAGACATTCGCGGCTTCATTGGCATGGTGCTCGAGCATGGCTTCGCGTACGAGGCCGGCGGCAGCGTCTACTTCGACGTATCCAAGTTTCCATCGTTCGGCACTCTCAGCCACTACAGCGAGGCGGAGATGATCGCTTACGCGCGAGAGCGCGGTGGCAACGTGGAGGATCCACACAAGCGGCAACCGCTCGACTTCGTGCTCTGGCATCCATCGCTTCCCGACGAGCCGAGTTGGGACACGATCTGGGGGCCCGGTCGGCCAGGCTGGCACATCGAGTGCAGTGCGCTGGCCTTGCGGGAACTCGGCACCACCATCGACCTGCATGGTGGTGGCAGCGACCTGATCTTCCCGCACCACGAGTGCGAACGCGCGCAAAGCGAAGCGGCGACCGGCGAGCCGTTCGTGAAGCACTGGATGCACGTCGCAATGGTGTTTATGGACGGTTCCAAGATGTCCAAGAGCCTCGGCAACCTGGTGTTCGTCGACAAGCTGCGCACGGAATACGACCCGCGGGCAATTCGGCTGGCAATCATCGAGCACCACTACCGCAAGGAATGGGAGTGGGACAACGAGCTGATGCCCCGCAACGCGGCCCGCTTGCAGTCCTGGCTCAATGCCCCGCACGGCGATCGGACGGGCGTGATCGACGATGTTCGGGCGGCGCTCGACGACGACCTCGACACTCCGTCCGCGATCGCCGTTGTTGACGCCGCAGCAGCCGCAGGCCACGGAATCCACGCCGCGGCTGGCCTTCTGGGCGTTCCCCTTTCGGACCGCGTCTGACGTAACATCACGGCTGTGAACGCCGAAGGCGCGGGGAAGATGCAGACTCGATTTCGTCGTTTCGCGCGCCCCGTCTCGAACCGGTTGTGGAAATTCAATCTTGAAGGTTTCGAACGCCTACCCACCGACGGCCCCGCAATTCTGTGCCCCAATCACGTCAGCTTCCTCGACTCGGCGTTCCTGATGTTGCAGGTTTTGCGCAATATCAGCTTCGTCGGCAAAGCGGAATACATGGACTCGTGGAAGACGAAGTTCCTGTTCCCCGCAATGGGCATGATTCCGATCGACCGCGCTGGCGGCGATAAGAGCCAAGCCGCGCTCGATACAGCAGAGCGCGTACTTCGTCGCGGCGAGCTATTCGGGATTTTTCCAGAAGGCACTCGCAGCCGCGATGGCGACCTCTATAAGGGGCGCACCGGGGCCGCGCGCCTTGCCATGAAAGTGGACTGTCCGATCTTTCCGGTTGGCGTCGTCGGCACCCGCGAGATTCAGCCACCCGACGCCAAATTCCCGAAGTTGCGACTCGAGTGCACCATCAAGATCGGCCGTCCGATCAACGTCGCTCGCTATGCGAGCCGCGGCGAGGAGCAACACCTCATGCTGCGTCAAATCACCGATGAATTGATGTTCGAGATTCGTGAACTCACCGGGCAGGCGTATCGCAACATATACGCCGGCAAGACCGCCGAGACCGAGCCGACGATCGCGGCCAAGGTTGCGACAGTCAGCGATGCCGATGCAGGGTTGGTGCTGGTCGGAGCCTCGGCCGGCTCCTAGTCGTTCACTGCCTGGTCACAGCCCGAATAAATGCCCGGGAAGCGCACGGAAGCCAGTCGTAGACTCGATGGCCTATGGCCGCGATAACGATTTCACTCCCGGATGGTTCGGAACGCTCCCTGTCGGAGGGTGCCACCGCGACCACGCTGGCGGAATCGATCGGCTCCCGGTTGGCGAAGGCCGCCGTCGCTGCAGTTGTCGACGGTGTCGAAGTCGATCTTGGTTACCCGCTGCCTGCTGGCGCACAGGTCGCGATCATCACCGGCGACAGCGAAGATGGCCGACACGTGTTGCGGCACAGCACTGCGCACGTGCTTGCGCAGGCCGTCACACAACTCTTCCCCGGCGCCAAGTTCTCGATCGGCCCGGCCATCAGCGATGGCTTCTATTACGACTTCGAACTGCCTGGCGGTCGCACATTCCTAGAGTCGGACCTGGAGGCGATCGAGGCGCGCATGCGCGAGATCATGAAGGCCGACCAACCGTTCGTGCGCGCCGAGATGCCAGCGGCCGCGGCGCTCGCTGTGTTTGCCGACCAGCCGTACAAGTGCGAGATCATCGAGCGCGTCAGTTCCGGTGCTGCCGACAACGACGACGTCAGCGAGGTGGGCAGTGACGAGACCATCAGCGTTTATCGCAACACACCTGATTTTGTCGACCTCTGCCGCGGACCCCATGTACCCAGCACCGGCAAGCTCGGCCATTTCAAGCTCACGAAAGTGGCTGGCGCATACTGGCGCGGCAACGAGAAGGGCCCGATGCTGCAGCGCATCTACGGCACGGCGTGGGAGAGCAAGGCTGCGCTCGAGGAGCATCTCCACCGCGTGGAGGAAGCCGAGAAGCGCGATCATCGCAAGCTTGCGACTGAGCTCGATTTGCTCAGCTTCCCCAGCCAACTTGGCGGCGGCCTCGCGGTGTGGCACCCCAAGGGCGGCATCATTCGCAAAGTGATGGAGGACTACAGCCGCGACCGTCACCTCAACGGCGGCTACCAGTTCGTGTTCACACCCCATCTGGCAAATGCCAACTTGTTCGCTCAGTCGGGCCATCTGGATTTCTACAAAGACGGCATGTACCCGCCGATGGAGATGGATAACGGCACGTACTACCCGAAGCCGATGAACTGCCCGATGCATTGCTTGATCTTCGATGCTCGTCAGCGCAGCTACCGCGAGCTGCCACTGCGGCTGTTCGAACTGGGCACGGTGTACCGCTACGAGCGCGCTGGCACGCTGCACGGGCTGATGCGTATCCGCGGCTTCACACAGGACGACAGCCACATCTTCTGTACCGACGATCAGCTGCAGGACGAGATCGCGTCGTTGCTCGACTTTGTTATGAGCGTGCTGCGCGCATTCGGCTTCACCGACTTCACCGCCAACCTGAGCACGAAAGATCCGCTGAAGTACGTCGGCAGCGACGAGATGTGGGCACGCGCCACCGACGCACTACAGCTTGCGCTCGACAAGTACGGCTTGCCGCACAACATCAAGGAAGGCGACGCCGCGTTCTACGGGCCCAAGATCGACATCGATGTGAAGGATGCGATCGGTCGCACATGGCAACTCAGCACGATTCAGTGCGACTTCGCCCTCCCCGAGCGCTTCAACCTGGAGTACATCGGGGCCGACAACGCCCGCCACCGACCGATCATGTTGCACCGCGCCCTGTTCGGTTCGCTCGAGCGCTTCTTCGGCGTGTTGATCGAGCACTACGCCGGCGCCTTCCCGACATGGCTGGCCCCGGTGCAGGCTCGCGTGCTACCCGTCGCCGAGGCTCACCAGGACTACGCCAACGAGGTCGCCACTCGACTGCACACAGAAGGTTTCCGCGTCGACGTTGCCGAGGCCAACGATCAGTTGGGCAAGCGCATCCGCGCCGCCAAGCTGGAGAAGATTCCATACGTGCTGGTCGTCGGCGACGACGACGTCGCCGCGTCGACGCTTGGTGTGAACCCGCGCGGCGGCGAGGTCGAGCGGGGAGTATCACTGGACAGCTTCATCGCCAGTCTTCAGGCAGAAGTCGCCGACCAACTAACGCAAGGCAACAACTGACGGACTACGCCTGTGGGACCGTTCGTAGCAGGGTGTTGTACAGGTCGTCGACATCGGCGTGAATACCACGTGCTTCGAACCATGTACAAACGTTGACGCAGTCGCGCCGTAGGAATTCGAAGCCGTGTGGGTTGCCGACTAGATCGATTGCCTGCGGCAGGTCGATCAGCACCAATCGGTAGTCGTTCTCAGGTCCGTGCACGAGGATGTTGTACGGCGACAGGTCGGCATGCGCGTAGCCAGCTTCCGAGAGTGCCAGCAGAACTTCCCGCAGTTGCTCAAAGAGGTGTTCCGTCTCGCGTCGACCGGGTCGCAGTTGTGCGAGTCGGGGAGCGGCGGTGCCGTCGGCGTCGCCGATGAATTCCATCATCAACTCCGTGTCGATCAATTGCACCGGGTATGGCACCGCGGCACCCATCTGCCACAACCGGCTGAGGACGGCGAATTCGGCCGTGGCCCACTGCCCCGCGATCAACCCACGCCCGAAGCTGGTACGCGTCGCCATCGCACGCACTTCCCGACTGCGACCAGCATGCTTGCCTTCCAGGCGACGACCTTCCAGGTAACCCGCATCGCGGTGGAAGAGTCGGTGCTTGGCATCGCGGTAGCGCTTGACGGCCATGAGGCTGTCGCGGGTGTCGTCGCTGCGGCGCAGCAGCGACACGTCGGCCTCTTTTCCGCTCTTCATCACGCCGAGGTCGACGTCGAGGGCGTTGGCAGAGGAGATGACCCAGTCGGGCGCGGGCATTGGACCACGGGCCGCGTCTACGTAGGTGCTGATTGATGGCTCATCGACGAATGTCTCGTCGCTCGATTCGAGCATCATCGGATGGGTAGGGCTTGAGTAATTGTCGTCGTCAAAGCGACGACTGGAACGGGTTGACACAGAATGACTCCAGGTCTAGATCGGTGCGGGCGGCGCCCGACCTCCTGGTCGGTGCGCTAGTGCTGAACGAACGCGCGGAGCGGGGAGGCGATGATCATTGACATTTCCCCCTTTGCTCACGCACAGTCGCGAGACCGGCACCGGATAAGAACGTGCTGAACTTATCGCGTGTCTCGACCGCATGCCAGCTAATTTCGACACGTGTCGCATCTCGATCGAATCTGGAATGGGTGGCGTAACCAGTATGTGGTTGAGGCTGGCACGCGGGGCACGGGCGAAGGCAGCCTGTTCACACAAATCCTGCACTCGGGTCTCCCTGACGAGCAGACCTACATCGTGAACCGCGGCCAGTTGACCTTTGCGCTACTCAACGCATTTCCGTACACCCCTGGCCACCTGATGGTGTTGCCCTACCGCGAGGTCGGCAACCTGGAGGATCTACACGCCGACGAGCACGACGAGTTGTGGTCGATGGTCACACAGGCCGTGCGGGCGGTGAAGTCGGCCTACTCGCCGGGTGGGGTCAATGTCGGCATCAATCTCGGTCGCCCTGCAGGTGGCAGCGTGAGTGAGCATCTCCACGTCCACGTCGTGCCCCGCTGGATCGGCGACGCGAACTTCATGACATCAATCGCAGAGGCGCGAACCTTGCCCGAGACGTTGTCGCGAACGGCCACGAAGCTGCGCGCCGCCTGGTCGGCGTAGCGGCAACGCGATGGCCCTCAGCGTTCGACCATTGCAAAGCGGCGACGATGCACGCGCCGCAGGCGAGCTGATTCAAGCCGCATACTTCCAACTACCTGGCTATCCCCGCGATGAGGAATACGACGTCAGCCTTGCGGCCGTTGCCCTAAGAGCTACAGAATCCGACGTGGTCGTCGCAGTCGATGGCGACCGTATCGTCGGATGCGTCACGTACATTGCCGACCACCGAAATCCGGAGTTCGAATTTGCGGATGAGGACGCGGCCAGCTTTCGCTACTTCGGTGTTGCGCCATCCGAGCAGGGCAAGGGCATCGGCGCGGCGATGGTCAATTGGTGCATTGCTCAGGCCCGCCAGGATGGTCAGCAGCGGCTACGGATCCACACTCTGGAATCCATGCCCGGGGCGCAACGCCTGTACGAACGGCTGGGTTTCCACCGTGACCCAGCCAACGACGAGGATTGGGATGGCATCAAAGGCATTGCATACACGTTTGATTGCTGAAAGACCTGCCGACTACTGAGGGGGAGAAATGACGGTTACATGGGAAGCGCCTGGCCCTGGGCAGTGGGCACTCGACCGCTCACATTTTCCAGGTGGCTGCACACCGTTAGTGCAGGCGCTGATGTGTGCCACCGAACCTGTCGCGATGGCTCGTGTGTTCGCGGAGCTTGGCGTACCGGCCGAAACGCTGTCTGTTGCATTTGTGCATGGACACATGTATTCGCGGATGCGCCCGCTGATCGCACCCGACAAGCCTGCCAAGAAGCTGCCGCCACTGTGGGTGCTACGCGTGGCGACTCGCGTGCACCCCGAGATGCGCCGCCGGAATCGAACCGCAGCTATCACCTTGCAGAACACGCCTTGGGTTGGTGTCATTCACGATTGGCACAATGGCGGCAAGGAGACAATCGAGCAAGGCAACTTCGCCCTGCAATCCGTCGGCCTCGACGGGTTCGACGACGAGGCGCTGATGGAACACGTTCGTGCGTGCTGGGCGAATTGTTTACGCAACTGGGAGCATCACTTCTGGCTGCATGGGTACGACCTTGGTCCGCTCGGCCGTTTCCTGCACGAGAGCGAGCGTTGGGAACTCGACGCGTTGGAGCTGCTGCCGTTGCTCGAAGGCGCATCGCCGTCGACGAGCAACCCAAAGAAGCAGGCAGCGGAGATTTGCCGTGCCGTAAAGGCGACCGGCGAGGAACCCGCAACACTCGCCGAGCTTCGTGCGCTCTCCGCCGAAATCACTGCGGCGGTTGATCGTTACCTAGACCGCAAACAGTGGGTGTTGTTCTCGCGCTACGACGTCGATGGTGTCGCTCTCGGCGAGCGGCCCGAGCTCGTGTTCGCCACGATCATGGCCGCGGAGCACCGCGATGTCAGTGCCGAGACTGATGCGCAAACCGCCGCTATTCGCGAACGAGTACCGCCAGCCGATCGTCCCGAATTCGACGAGCTGCTCGCGTCCGCGCGCGATGCGATGGACCTGCGCGACGACAATGGCCCCGTTACCGCTGAGTGGCCACTTGGGCTGCTTCGCAGAGCACTGTTGGCCGTCGGCGATGCAATGGTGCGGCGCGCATCGATTCATGACCGCGACCTCGCGCTCGAACTGCACGCCGACGAGTTGCAGGTAAACGATCTCGCTGCGCTACCCGACGAAGCGGAACTGCTTCGTCGGCGCGGTGTGCGGACAGAGCAAAGCCGACTGGACGCGCCGTGGCTGCTCGGGCCAGCGGAACTGGCGCCACCAACACACGTGTTGCCAGCCGCGCTTGCCAGTTTTGTAGCCATGGTGCAAACCGTCGTGCGTCATCTCGGCATGGATGGCGACACCAAGTCGAACGGTCTACAGGGCAGTGGCATTGGCACCGCTAGCTACCGCGGAACAGCGCGGGTTGCTTCGTCGCCCGAGGAGGCGCTCGACCGGCTCAAGCCCGGCGACGTGCTAGTCGTCGCTTGCACGACACCCGCATACAACCTGGTGCTGTCACTTGCTGGCGCAGTCGTTACTGCCGCGGGCGGGCCGATGAGTCACGCCGCCGTGATCGCCCGCGAACTCGGAATACCAGCGGTCGTCGGGGCGCGCACAGCGCTTGTTGATATCCAGGACGGAGCGCAAATTGAGGTCGACCCCGTGGCTGGTCTCGTTCGCGTCCTGTCGTGAGAGAGTGACTCATGCGCGCAGTCGTCCTTCACGAATACGGTGGCCCGGAAGTCTTGAGTCTGGAGGACGTGGCCGATCCGGCGCCTGGCCCGGATGAGGTGCTGGTAGGCATCGCCGCCACCGCACTGAACCGGGCAGACCTGCTGCAACGCAAGGGCCACTATCCCGACCCGCGCCGGCTGCAACCCGAGATTCCGGGCCTCGAATTTTCCGGCACCGTCGTCGCCATCGGTCAGCGTGTGACGATGTGGCAGGTCGGGGATCGCGTCATGGGTATCGAGGCTGGCGGTGCCTACGCCGAACGCATCGCCACTCACGAGCGTCAGTTGCTTGCCGTGCCAGCGAATCTGGATTTGATCGACGCGGCGGCAATCCCGGAGGCGTTTCTCACCGCCTGGGATGCGCTCGTGGTGCAGGGTGGTCTCACCAGTGGACGCTGGGCGTTGGTCCACGCAGGTGCCTCCGGTGTTGGAACAGCGGCAATCCAAATTGCAAAGGCCGTTGGCGCAAGCATCGCGGTGACGTGCTCGCCCGCAAAGGCCGAGCTGTGCTTGTCGCTTGGCGCTGACATCGTGCTGAAGCGCTCACCGCACGATTGGCTGTCAGACGCGCAAGCTGCGGTACCCGATGGGTTCAGCACAGTCCTCGATGTCGTCGGTGGCGAAGAGATCGACCGCAACCTGCAAGTCGTCGCGCAACGGGGCAGGATCGTGCAGGTTGGCTTGATGGCCGGTGGCAGCGTGCAGGTGAACGTCGGCCTGCTGATGGGCAAGCGGGCACACTGGATTGGCACCACGCTGCGAGCGCGGCCGATCGAGGAGAAGGTCGCCCTCATACGGCGCTTTGCGGCGGAGATGTTGCCGCTGTTCGACGATGGCCGAATGCGGCCAGTGATCGATCGCCGCTACCGACTCGACGAAATCGCGGAAGCGCATCGCTTGATGGAATCGAATGCCAACGCAGGCAAGATCCTCATCACCGTCCCTTGAGTGAACAGCCGGAGTGAACAGCCGGAGTGAACAGCCGGAGTGAACAGCCGGAGTGAATCGGATGCATGACGCGAGTGCCCTCTAGGGCTTAGCCGTCGATGTCGACGCGTATTCTGTGGTAGCCGGTCGCACCGTTGGGATCTGGGCGGGCGGTCTCCTCTGTTTGCGTCGCTCCGGTCTTGTCGGTGGCCCGCACCTGAATGCGATGCTCGCCAACGGTCGCATCCCACTCGAGCAGCCATTGCCGCCACGTGTCGTCGCTGACGTCGGCGGCAAGTTTTGCCTCGAGCCACGGCCCGTCGTCGATGCTGACCTCGACCTTGTCGACCCCACGATGTTGCGCCCAGGCGACACCAGCGATCACATACTCGCCCGCAGCACCGGAGATTCCTGACACTGCACGCACGACATCGATACGCGATTGGGTCTTGATCGGGGCCTCTCGCGACCAACCGCGTGGCACCCAGTAGCCCTCTTCGTCCCACGATGTCAGCTTGATCTTGGAAAGCCACTTGGTAGCGCTGACGTAGCCGTAAAGCCCTGGAATCACCAGCCGCGCCGGGAAACCATGTTCCAGCGGCAAGGTTTCGCCATTCATGCCAATGGCGACCATTGCATCGCGCCCGTCGAATGCGGCGTCGACGGGGAAACCGCACGTCCACCCATCGACGCTGGTGCTGAACACCTGCTCGGCGCCGGATTGGACGCCCGCTTGGTCGAGAAGGTCGCGCAACATCACGCCGCGCCAGACGGCGTTGCCGATCAGGTCGCCGCCAACCTCGTTGGACACGCAGCACAATGTGATGACCCGCTCGACCTGCGGCATCGCGACTAGTTCCGCGTACGTCACCTTCATCGGCGTGTCGACCATGCCCGAGATCTCGAAGCTCCACTTGTCGATGTCGATGCGCGGGAATGAGAGTGCGGTATCGATGCGATAGAAGTCGTCGTTCGGTGTGACAAACGGTGTCTCGTCGAACAACTCGGCGTCGGGCGGAATCTCGAGCGTCCTCAGTTCCGCTGCTGGCAGCGGAACTGCAGCCGCCTCGCGCAATTCGCTGACCCGCTCGCCCTCCTTCTGCACGCCAAGCGCTCCAGCGACGGTGGCAGTGGCAACAGTCGCGCCACTGGCGATGAGGAACCGCCGGCGGTCCCAGCCGAGCGGTGCCCGCGAAACACCGGGATACTCGATCAGCCGCGGCCGCACGAGTCTGTACAGCACCGTCGCTCCGACCACTGCGCCCAGCACGCTGGGTACTGCAGCACCGCCCGACTCACCCGGTCGGTGCACAGCTGACGCGGCGCCGACGATTCCGAACACAGCAATACCCGCGGTACCGATCCACCAGCGGCGCACCGATGCAGCACCGAGCGCGAGCGCAGCGATGCCCAGGATTGTGATGATGCCGATACGCAGCGCCAACTTGTCGTTGGTGCCGAACGTTTCGATGGCGAAGTTCTTCAGCCAATGCGGCGCACGGTCGATGACCTCACTGCCGACAGCGTCGATGGGTGAGACCACCTCGGTACTACCGGCAAGGAACATCCCCACCGCTACGGCCAGCGCACCCGTGGCAAGACCCGCAAGCGCACCGAAGCGCTGGGGGATAGTCGTTACTCCGGGGGTCGTTGTTCCGGGGGTCGTTACTCCGGGTGTCCTGCCCTCGGGTGTCGTGTCAAGACTGGTTGTCATGGTCCGAGCGTCTCACCTATTTGGGTTCGGCGCTGGTCGGCTTCTGGATGGATCACGCGACTAGTGAGCTAACGATTGTGCATCGGCACGTAGCTGCGTTCTTCCGGACCGACGTACATCTGGCGCGGACGGCTGATCTTCTGGTCCTTGTCGGCCAGCAGTTCCTGCCAGTGCGACAGCCAACCGACGGTGCGGGGGATCGCGAACAGAACGGTGAACATCGCGACTGGAAAGCCCAGCGCCTGATAAATCAGGCCGGAGTAGAAGTCGACGTTGGGGTACAGCTTGTGGTCGATGAAGTACGGATCGGCCAAAGCCGTTTCCTCCAACTTGAGCGCGATGTCGAGCAACGGGTTCTTGCCGGTCACCTCGAAGACCTCGTAGGCGGTTTGCTTGATAATGGTCGCCCGCGGGTCGTAGTTCTTGTACACGCGGTGACCGAACCCCGTCAGCCGTGTGCCCTTGCCGCTCTTCACTTCGTCGATGAAGGCGGGCACGTTGTCCATAGAGCCGATGTCGGCGAGCATACGAACCGCGCCCTCGTTGGCTCCGCCATGCGCGGGGCCGTACAAAGCCGCAGCGGCAGCGGCCGCCGCGGAATACGGATCGGCTTGGCTCGAACCGACGACGCGCATCGCGGTGGTGCCGCAATTCTGTTCGTGGTCGGCGTGCAGGATGAATAACACGTCCATCGCCCGCTCGAGCCGCGGATCGATTTCGTAGTCGCCGACCTTCCACATCATGTTCAGGAAGTTGGCGGGGAACGACAGGTTGTTGTCGGGGTACACGAACGGCAGGCCGAGCGAGAAGCGGTAACACATCGCGGCCAGCGTCGGCATTTTCGCAATCAGCCGCAGGATCTGCTTGTCGCGGCTTGGCTTGTCGTGGATGTTCTTGGCGTCGTCGTAAAAGGTGCCGAGTGCGGCCATCGAGCTGACCAGCATCCCCATTGGGTGCGCGTCGTAGTGGAAACCATCGACAAAGCGTTTGCGCATGTTCTCGTGAATGAACGTGTGGTGAACGACGTCGTCGGTCCAGGCGGCGAGCTGCTCGCGGTTCGGCAGTTCGCCGTTCAACAGCAGATACGCAACCTCCAGGTAGGTGCTGTTCTCGGCGAGCTGCTCGATCGGGTAACCGCGATAGCGAAGGATGCCCGCCTCACCATCGAGGTACGTAACGGCGCTCTTGCACGCCGCCGTTTGCATGTAGGCCGGGTCGTAAATGAACAGCGTCGGGTCGAGTTCGCGCACGGCCGTGGCCGGGAAGACCCCATTCGTGATCGGCACTGTCACGGTTTTGCCGGTGCGGTCATCGGTGATGGTGATGGTTTCGGGCATGCTGATCTCTCTGGTTGTTTGGCTTTTCCCCGCCGATCAGGTTACCGCGGAGCCGCTCAGAGGGGCGTGTTGTCGTGCGGCCGTGGCTGCAGTTGCTCACGCTTGTCGACCAGCATTGCCAGGGCGTGAGCGACGATCCGACGCGTATCGGCGGGGTCGATGACGGCATCGATGAGGCCACGTTCGGCAGCGATGTAGGGGTTCAACAGGCGCTCGGTGTAATCGGCTTCGAAGGCGGCACGTTCGTCGTCGGTTGCCCGCCGCTGAAGGATTGCCGCTGCCTGGCCAGCGCCCATGACAGCCAGTTCGGCGCACGGCCAAGCCAGGCACAAATCGTTGCCCATGCGCTTGGAGTCCATCACGATGTGTGCGCCGCCATAGCTCTTGCGCAGGATCACGCAGATCCTTGGGACCGTTGCGCGACCGTAGGCAAACACCAGTTGGGCGCCGTGACGGATCATGCCGCGCCACTCGAGATCCTTGCCGGGATAGAACCCGGGCGTGTCGACGAGCGTGATGATCGGAAGGTTGAAGGCGTCGCAGGTGCTGACGAAGCGCGCAGCCTTCTGCGAGGCGGGAATGTCGAGCGTCCCTGCGAGCGCTAGCGGCTGGTTGGCGACGACCCCGACCGGCATGCCACCGACGGTGATGTACGCGGTGACCACATTGGCTGCCCAGCGTGGGCGAAGCTCCAGCAGATTGCCGTCGTCGGCCAACGCGCGGATCACGTCGCGCACGTCGTAGCTGCCGTTCGATGATTCCGGGATCAGCTCGCCCGCCTCGGGTGTGAGGCGCTCGACATCGTCGGCGGTCGGCCAGCGTGGCGGCTCCTCATCGTTGTGTTGCGGAAAGTACGCGAGCAGCAACTCGGCGACTTCGATCGCCTCGTCGACGTTGCCAGTGACCAGCGAAGCGGAACCGCTGTAGCGACTGTGACTGACCGCGCCGCCAAGTTCGTCGTTGTCGATCACGACGCCGGTGAATTCGGCGACCATCGTCGGCCCACTCACGAAGGCGTAGGCGGCCTCGGTCATGACGACGTGATCGGCGATTCCCAACAGCAACGCCGGGCCCGAGACCGCTGGGCCATCCACGATCAGCACTGTCGGAACGATGCCGGAACAAGCTGTCAGTGTGCGCGCGGCGCGTCCCCAACCGTGTAGCGCAGCGAACCCCTCAACGATGTCGGCACCACTCGAGCGCAACACACCGACGAGCGGCAAGCGCTGCTTGAGGGCAGTGGCGGCGGCGTGTTCCAGCATTGACGACGAATCGCTCGACAGTGCCCCTTGGCGCGATGAGGAATCGACCTCCATCCACACAACGTCGCGACCACCGAACTCGCGAACATCGGAACGAACCGACCCGGGCACCTGGTGACGAAGGGCGACGGACGGCACGGCTGAACGTTACTGCGGGCGTGCGCTTACGGGGCGAGCGAACGGCCGACGGGGAACGCGTCTGCGCCGACGTATACGCCGGATTGCTCGCCACCCTGTGCCGCCACTACTTCACGCAGAACGCCGAGCAACGCACGCGTCGGCGAGCCGGGGCTCGGCCGGCGCCGCTGTACCCATCCGACGACTCGTCGTGGTAGTTCGGGAACGGTGACGCTTTTGAACTCGCCCCGTAACCAGCGAGGGACAGCGGTGGCCGGAACGATGGCGGCGCCGTACCCGTCGAACGCCAACGAGGTGAGCAGTCGCACACCGTCGATCTCGACCTGTGCCAGCAGCTCTACTCCGGCGGCAGCGGCAGCGCGATCGATGGCGCGGCGAAGTGCGGCACCACGTGGTGGCAGCATCAGCGGTTCGTCGGCCAGCTCGCGGAGCCCGATCGATTCCAGGTGGAAGAGATGGTGGCGCGAATGCACGAGCAGCACGAGGTCTTCGGCGAATAGTGGCTCGACCGTCACATCGAGCTCGTCGACCGGCAACTGCACGATGGTCGCGTCGAGCTGTTGCGCCGCGAGGCGGGGGAGAAGGCTGCTGGTGTTGCCCTCATGGACGATGACATGGACGCCAGGGTGCTGATGGCCGAGTTGGGTGAGCAGTTGTGGGAGCAACCAGCGAGCTGTGGTGCCGATCACGCCGAACCGGGTGTCGCCGCGGACCTCGTCGCCGCGCGATGCCATATCTGCGGTGATGTCGTCTATCTCAAACAGCACTCTGCGTGCACGCTCGACCACCTGTAGACCGTCCTCGGTGAGGCAACCTCGCTGGCGATCGACGAGCGTGACCCCCAGTTCGCGCTCCAGCCGGGCGATATGCCCGCTGACATTGGACTGCACGGTGTACAGGGCACGCGCAGCCGCCGAAAATGAGCCGTGATCAGCGATCGCCACCAGATTGGTCAGTTGGCGAAGATCCATCACTAAAAACGATACCGAGCATCGTGGAATACTGCTTGAAAGATAGGTCGAACTCGTGCATAATTTCACATGATCGAAGTGGGTCGTCCCCCAATGACCCGCTCGACAGAACCCACCAACGTGGTTCCCCCAACCACAGGGTTCACGGTAGAGAGGCCCCGCTTCCCCAAGCGGGGCCTTTCCCATTTCGGCGTACTCTGCACGCCATGACCGAGCAGACAATGAAGGGTGCCGCGTTCTTCGATCTTGATCGCACGCTGCTCGTTGGTGCCAGCGGCACCGTCTTCTCGCAGGCGATGCGGGACGCCGGACTCGTTGGTCGCACGCTGCCCGGCGAAGCGCTGCTGTACCGCCTCTTCAACACGATCGGCGAAACCTTGCCTTCGATGGCACTTGCTCGTCAGGGGGCCAACCTCGCGAAGGGTCGATCGAGCAAACTCGTGCAACAAGCGGCGGAGGGTGTCGCCGATGCGCTCGCCGCGATGGTGCAGCCGTTGGCCGCGTCGTTGTTCGACGAACACCGCGCGGCTGGCCGCAAGGTCGTGCTCGCAACAACGACGCCGTACGATCTCGTCAAGCCGCTCGCTGATCGCCTCGGACTCGATGATGTCGTCGCCACCCGCTACGGGGTCGACGAGGACGGCACCTACGACGGCACGCTCGATGGTCCCTTCGTCTGGAGTGCTGGAAAACTAGCGGCCGTGCGCGACTGGGCTGCGCGCCACAACGTGAATTTGGCCGACAGCTACGCGTATAGCGACAGCTTCTACGACACTCCGCTGCTCTCCGCTGTTGGACACCCGTACGTCGTCAACCCCGATCCGCGTATGGTGTTGATGGCGGCAGCACGTCGTTGGCCGACGATCAGTCTCTCCGCAACGTCCACGGCTAAGCCGTCAGGAGCAAAGCGGTCAAAAGCAACGACGTCCAGAGAAACGACAGGTGGCAACATGGATCTGCAGCGACTCGCGCTCAACTTCACGCATCCCATCTTTTTTCCGTACGTGAAGTTTCGCATTGAGGGCACAGAGCACATTCCTGCGAGCGGTGCAGCGATCATCGTCGGCAACCACCGCAGCTACTTCGACGCAGCAGCCATTGGTGTCGCGATTGCACAAACCGAACGCACCGTTCGGTTCCTCGGCAAGAAGGAAGTGTTCGATGCGCCGCTGCTCGGTCAATTGGCAGCTGCGATGGGAGGCATTCGCGTCGATCGCGGAACTGGCAGTGACGAGCCGCTGCAGGCCGCTGCTGAGGCGCTCGGTAATGGTGACCTGGTCGCGATGATGCCACAGGGCACGATCCCGCGTGGCAAAGCCTTCTATAAACCCGTGCTGAAGGGTCGCTGGGGTGCCGCTCGCTTGGCCGCGCTCGCGAAAGTACCGGTCATCCCAATTGGGCTGTGGGGCACAGAGAAGGTGTGGCCGCGTTCTGCACGGATACCGAATGTGTTGAACGTCGTGACGCCACCAACGGTGACCATCACGGTCGGTCAACCGATCACACTGTCCTATGACGACGTCGAGACCGACACGGCGACGATCATGCAGGCGATCATGGATCTACTGCCTGAAGCGAGTCGTACTCATGGCAAACCGACAAAGGAAGAGATCGCGTTGGCGCTACCGCCCGGCTACAAGGCAGACCAGCAGAAAGAGAAAGCGCGTCGACCTGGCCACGACTGAAGGCAGCGTGGTTTCACGCACGCTTCGGTGGCCGCGGTACGAACGCACTGGTTCGTGCAACGTATTCCTCGTAGCCCGCACGGCGTTTTACGAGCGACTTCTCCAACAGCGTCACGCCGCTGACGCGACGCAGCAACACGGTCATCAACAAGGCACCGATGAGACCCCAGCGGCCAAGGCTTGTCTCGGCGGCGACTAACGCGATACCCCACCACACGCATGCGTCGCCGAAGTAGTTCGGGTGCCGTGTGTAGCGCCACAAGCCCTTGTTCATCACGGTGCCTGCGCTCGCAGGATCGCGCCGAAATCGAGTGAGTTGCGCATCGCCGACTACTTCGAAGAACAACCCGATCAGCCACACTGCGACGCCAATCCACGCGAGCAGTCCGATCGATGGCGTGTTGCGGACCTGGCCGAGTTGTACGGGGAGCGACACGATGAACATCAGCGCGCCCTGCACCGTGAACACGGTGACGAGGCTGATCAGCCAGAAGCGTGGTCCCCACCGCTTGCGCATTGCTCGGTAGCGGTAGTCCTCACCCTTGCTGGTCGCGGGAGCGACATGATTCCGCCACAAGAGATGTGCAGCGAGTCGTAGGCCCCACACCGTTGTCATCGCTACCAAGAGGTTTTGTCGGGCAGTGTCGCCACTGACCTGCAGTCGGACGCCCCAGGCCACCAGCACGAACCCGAGTCCCCACACAACGTCGACGATCGCGGCATTCTTGACTGCGACGCTGATCAGCCAGGTCGTCAGCATCAGCGCTGCGATCACAATCGCGGCGCTTGTTAGTGCAAGCCCGGTGTCGCTCATTTCGAATTGCCCTTCACTTTGCTACCGCCATGAGTTCATCGACGGCACGATCTGTCTCCAACCATACGTCGTCGAGCCAACGCGTGAAGGTTTCGCCGGTTGGAACCTCGCTGCGAGCGATTCGACGCGTGCGAAAGCGAATTGGCCGTGGCGAGCGAGCGAGGTGACGAAGAATGCCGCCGAAGGTGTCGAGACCCTCGAAGCCAACATGCCAACCGATGACGACATCGGCTGTGGGGCAACCTTCGATCAGCGCCGCAGAGCCGGCCGGCCGCACCGGCAACAGATGTCTCAGCGCGGCCAAGCGTTGCGCTCGTTCCGGATCTCGTTCCGCGATCTTGACGAGTGCGCGCTCGCGCTTCTTCACCGACGATCGGGTCCCCTCGGGAAAGATCACTGCCACCTGAGTCTCGCTCATTCGCGCCGACAGGTCTCGGACAGCGTCGAGCTCGGCTTCGGAGTCCGCAGCGTTGCGATCGAGGAAGTAGTTCGGAACCCGGTGTCCGACGATGTCGAGGCAGGGGTCAGCGAGCAACTCGCGCTTCAGCACGTAGCAAGGCTGCATTCCGAGGTGAGTGGTGATGACCCACGCACTGAGCAACGAGTCGGCCAAGCTCGCATGCCGGCAGAGCAGGACTACCGGTCCGGGCGAGAGGTCGTCGGCGTCGACCTGCGCGACTTTGATTCCGGTCGTCACGCGCAGCGCACCCATCAGACGAGCGGCCCACCAGCGCATCAAGCGATAGTGCGCAGCGTGGTTCTTGCGTTGACCGGCAATCCACAACAGCCCGGCGACTGCCACACCGACCGATTCAAGCCACGCCCAGCAGAGTCCGAAGCCGAGCAGTCGCACGGTCGGCAGCCGAAATCTGCCGCGCATGGTGTCGGCGATGGCAGCGATCACGAGCCAGATGGGCAGCGTCGCCAACAGCACGAGCGCCGCGAAGAACAGTCCGGGAACGCTGACCAGTCGCCGTCGGATGGATTCCATGGCCGTTCGCCGTCAGCCGTTGAACTCTGCAACAAGCGGCGCGTAGCGGTCCATGGTCGCGAGCGCAGCGTCGCGGTCCATCGGCGGCAGACTCAGCGCGACGAATGATGCGCCGATGTCGCGCAGATGCGCCAGGTGAGCGGCATCGGGCTTGGCCCCGAAGACACCGAGTCGCAGCGTCGCGGGATCGCGCCCGGCCGCTGTTGCCGCCTGCTGTAGCTCCGCCCATTTGCCGTCAACTTCGAAGCGGCCTTCGATCGGCATCCATACGTCGCCGTATTCGATGATGTGACGAAAATGCAGGTCGGTGGGCGATGCGCCGATCACGATCGGTGGGTGCGGTTGTTGCACCGGCTTAGGCCAACTCCAACTGGCATCGAAGTTCACATAGTCGCCGTGGAATTCGGCTTCGTCCTTCGTCCACAACTCTTTGAGCGCGAGAACCTTCTCGCGCACCACCTTGCGTCGATGCGCAATGTCGACGCCGTGATGTTCCATTTCTTCGTGGTTCCACCCGTAGCCAACGCCGAGCAGCACTCGCCCCGCGGAGATGACGTCTAGCGAGGCAACTTCCTTCGCCAGCCACAGCACGTCGCGTTGCGCGACCAAGGTGATGCCGGTGCCGAGCTTCAGCGATGTTGTCGTTGCCGCTATGGCGGCGAGCGCAATGAACTGATCGTGACTGCGTGAGTATTCGTCGGGCAGCGGCGGTGCGCCGACGCGCCCACCCCACGGCGTCCGTCGGCTGACAGGTATGTGTGAATGCTCGGGAAGCCACAGCGAATCGAAGCCGCGGGTCTCGGCCTCGCGGCCAAGTTCTACCGGTTGGATGCCTTTGTCGGTTGGGAAGATCAGAACGCCGACTTTCATCAACCGAAACCTACTCACGTCACGCCGGGCGGTGTTCAGTCGCCGGTGACTCCGTCGATGCACTGGCGCAGCAGGTCGGCGTGTCCACAATGGCGGGCGTATTCCTCAATCATGTGATTGAGGATCCAGCGCATGTTCGGCTGAAACCCAGCGTGCTTCGGATCGGTGGCGACGCGTTTCGCGACGTCGTCGGGCTGGGCCGTCGCAGTGATCTCTCGCGAGCGCTGCACCTCAGCCGCCCAGGCAGTGATCGCGTCGGCGAGGGTGTCGTTGGGGCCGGTGTGGATATCGCCGTCGTCATCGTGGTCGCCGTAGAACAACGCTTTGGCTTCGTTGTCGATGAACCAACGTTGAAACCAATGCCGCTCGACCTCGGCCATATGTCGGATAAGACCGGTGATGTTGAGGTCGCTCGGGAGAACGGCGCAACTACGGGCCTGCTCGTCGGTGAGGCCCTCGGATTTCAGGATCAGCGACGCGCGGTAATAGTCGAGGAATGCAATGAGCATTTCCCGCTCATCTGCCTGCGCTGGCGGGTCGGTTCGTTCAGTTGTCATTGGCGGCTGCAACTTTTCTGCGGACGACGTTCAGCGCCGAGCCTGCGCGGAACCACTCGACCTGCTCGTCGCTGAATGTATGGACGCCTTCGAAGTCGATGATCGTTCCGTTGCGCTTGACGATCTGACAGCGAACGTTCTTGCCTGGTTCCGGCGGTAAGCCGAGGACGCTGATGCGGTCGTCCTCGTTGATGAGGTCGTACGTGTCGGGGTCGGCGAACGTGAGCGGAACGAGTCCCTGCTTCTTCAGGTTCGTCTCGTGGATGCGAGCAAAGCTGCGCGTGATGATGACGACACCCTCACGGAACCGTGGCTCCATTGCGGCGTGTTCGCGCGAGGAACCCTCGCCGTAGTTGCGATCGCCGATCGCGACCCAGCGGATACCTGCCTCGTCGTAACGCTTCGCAAGGTTGGGCAACGTGTCGGGACTGCCATCGCGGAAGTCGACACCTTCACCAACGGGTCGATCGAACGCGCTGACTGCGCCAAGGAACAGGTTGCCGGAGATGTTCTCGAGATGGCCGCGATACTTCAACCACTTGCCCGCCGCTGAAATGTGATCGGTCGTGCACTTTCCCTTGGCTTTCATCAGGATTGGGAGCTCGATGTAATCGTCCCCGTTCCATGCGGCGAACGGAGTGAGCAATTGCAGACGGTCGCTGGTCGGTGAAACCTCGATGGCAATCTCGTTGCCGTTGGCCGGGGGAGCGGCGAACGTGTTTGCGCCTGGGTCGTAGCCCTTCGCCGGCAGTACTTCGCCGACTGGGGGTTCCAACATCACGGTGCTGCCGTCGGGCGCCGTGAGCGAGTCGATGGTCGGATCGAAGTCGAGCTGGCCAGAAAGTGCAAGTGCCACAACAGTGTCGGGCGATGTGACGAAGCTCAGCGTGTTCGCCGAGCCGTCGTTGCGCTTCGGGAAGTTGCGGTTGAACGAGTTGACAATGGTGTTCGGCTTGTCGATTTCGCTTGCCGGACGATCCCATTGACCAATGCAAGGCCCGCAGGCGTTCGCCAGCACCGTCGCACCGATCGCTTCTAAGTCAGCGATCAAACCATCGCGCTCGATGGTGGCGCGGATCTGTTCGCTACCTGGAGACACCAGAAGAGGAGTGCGCACTTTGAGGCCGCGAGCAGAGGCCTGGCGCGCGATTGATGCGGCACGAGTGATGTCCTCGTAGCTGCTGTTGGTGCAGCTACCGATCAGTGCTGCCGAAATTTCGAGCGGCCACTCATTGGCGCGTGCCTCGGCCCCGACAGCAGTGCCGACGCGGTTTGCGCGATCAGGCGAATGCGGGCCGTTGATCAGCGGCTTCAATTGGTCGAGGTCGATTTCGATGATTTGGTCGTACAGCGCGCCGTCGTCGGCACGTAGGTCGTCGACGACTTTGTCGGCTGCACTGGCGATTGCCTTGCGCCCGGTGGCCTTCAGGTACGCGGCCATGTTCTCGTCGTAGCCGAACAGACTGCACGTCGCGCCGATCTCGGCACCCATATTGCAGATCGTTGCCTTACCGGTTGCCGAGATCGTGTCGGCGCCAGGGCCGATGTACTCGACGATTGCTCCGGTGCCGCCCTCAACGGTGAGCACGCGCGCGACTTCCAAGATGACGTCCTTGGGGCTGCTCCATCCGCTGAGCGTGCCGACCAACTTTACGCCGATCACCTTTGGCCAACGTACGTTGAAGGGGAACCCCGTCATCACGTCGACCGCATCGGCACCGCCGACGCCGATCGCAACCATTCCCAAGCCGCCAGCATTCGGGGTGTGGCTGTCGGTGCCGATCATCATGCCGCCCGGAAACGCATAGTTCTCGAGCACGACCTGGTGGATGATGCCGCTGCCCGGGCCCCAGAAGCCGATGCCGAACCGAGCACTCACGGAGCGCAGGAAGTCGTACACCTCGCGATTGGTGTCAAGCGCCACGCCGAGGTCGATCTTGGCGCCCACCTTGGCCGAGATCAGGTGATCGCAATGGACGGTGCTTGGTGCGGCGGTGGTAGAGAGGCCAGCCGTCATGAACTGCAGCAGCGCCATCTGTGCGGTCGCGTCCTGCATGGCCACCCGATCGGGGTGAAAGTCGTTGTAGCTGCTGCCGCGCTCGATGGCTTCGGTTGGGTCGTCGAGATGGTTCAACAGGATCTTCTCGGTGAGCGTCAGCGGACGTCCAAATCGCTCGCGCCCGGCCGCGACTCGGTCGGTCAGCGTGGAGTAAACCCCAGTCACCAGTTCGATAGGTGTTCCGGCGGTAACAGTCGTCATGGGGTTCCCCTTGCGTTGGCGGGTGTATTTGCGTTGAGGGTCAATGTATACAAGTATCATACAAGTGAGCTCAGCGCAAATTCCCGGTCCGGCCCGTTGGGTCGGCATTGATCACGTCCAACTGGCGATGCCGGTGGGCGCCGAGGCGGCCGCTCGCGACTTCTACGTCGGCGTGCTCGGTCTTACTGAGATGCCCAAGCCCGTCGTGATGGCTGCGCGTGGCGGGTGCTGGTTCGAAGCGGGGCCGGTCCGTTTGCACCTTGGTGTCGAAGCGGACTTCCGCCCAGCACGCAAGGCGCACCCGACGCTGCTGATCCGTGAGCTGCGGCAGTTCGTTTCGGAGCGCGACTTGGTCGAGAGCTGACATGCGCACGATTCGCTACCAAGAGATCGCTCACGTCTTACGCGATCGAATGCACAACATTGGCCCAGGCCACGTGCTGCCAAGCGAAAGCGAACTCTCTGGTGAGTTCGCAGTGAGCCGGGTGACGATTCGGCGTGCGCTCGAGACGCTGCGCGACGAAGGCATCGTCGATTCGCGTCAAGGCTTCGGTTGGTATGTCGCGACCGTGCCGCTGCAGCAGCGCTTGAGTGGGCTCGAGACCATTGAGAGCCAACTGACCGAGAGCGGTATGCATGCGACGCGACAGATTCTCGAATACGCATTCGTGACCGCTCCATCGCATGTCGCGGAGCGGTTGCATTGCCCGCAGGTGTTACGCGTGAAGCGTCGGAACCTTGCCGATGGCGCGCCGTTCGCCGTTGTCACGGTGTGGTGCCCGGCGGAACTCGGCCAACATCTCAGTCGCAGCGACGTCGAGCGCAAACCGTTCTACGAGTTGCTCGGCCTGCAGTTGCGCGGCGCAACACAGACGATTGGTGCCGCCGCCGCGACTGCGCATGACGCGGAACTGTTAGAGGTTCCCATTGGCAGCCCAGTGCTGCGGTGCGAACGACTGACGACGACTACCGACGGCGTTCCCGTGTTGCTGTCCGAGCACATCTTCCCTGGCCATCGCACGGAGTTCGTCGTCGATCTACCGCAAGCGGAACCGTCGATTGTCCCCAGTGGTTTGCGGTTGGTGGAGTGACAGCATGGAAGAGATCGACCTGAACGACTACCGCGAGATCAACATGGCGAACTGGGACAGCCGTGTGCCGTTCCATGAGGAGGGCTACGACTTAGAGCTGTTCGACGACCCGAACCACCTTTCGACAGTTGTGCGCTTCGATCTGCCGTTGCTCGGCAACATCGACGGTCTGCGAGGAGTGCACCTGCAGTGTCACATTGGCAGCGACACGCTTTCGCTGGCGCGCCTTGGCGCACAGATGTCGGGACTCGACTTCTCCGCACCTGCACTTGGGGCAGCGCGTCGATTAGCCGAGCGTCACGGGCAGACGATTGAGTACGTCGAAAGCGATCTGTACGGGGCGCTGGATGTGCTGAATGCGGAGTCGTTCGACTTCGTGTTCACCGGCATCGGAGCGTTGTGCTGGTTGCCCGATGTCGCGCGCTGGGCGGAAATCGTCGCGGCGTTGTTGAGACCGGGCGGGTTTCTGTTCATGCGTGAAGGACATCCGGTGGTGTGGTCAATGTCGGACCCGCGCGAGGATGGGCTGTTGGTTGTCGAGTTTCCCTACTTTGAGAACGAGGGAACCGTCTTCAGCGAAGCGACGACATATGTTGAGCACGAGGGAGAGCTGTCGGCGCCCATAATTGTGTCGTTCAATCACGGCCTCGCCGAGATCTTCAACGCCCTCTGGCGCGCCGGCTTACAGATCACCGTCTTCGAAGAACACCGGTCCCTCCCATGGAATCCGCTGGGCAATGCGATGGAGGAAAACATGCCGGGCGAGTGGCGCCTACGTTCACAGCCCGAGCGAATGCCGTTGAGCTACACGGTGCGTGCCGAGAAACGGTGACCTGACAGACTCGCCACATGGCCGAAGAACGCGTTGCTATATCGATTGCAGATGGCGTCGCCGACGTCCGTATGACACGCGCGGACAAGCGCAACGCTCTTGATGGTGCCATGTTCATCGCGCTCGCCGAGGCGGGCGAACGCTTGCGCCACGACAACGCCGTGCGAGTTGTCGTCCTTTCGGGAGAGGGCGCGTCGTTCTGCGCCGGACTGGACTTCGGGGCAATGGCCGGGCTTGCCGATCGCAGCACGGACCCCGGGCACCCAGGGCTCATCAAGGACGGTCAGATCACCCATCTCGGTCAGCAGGTGGCGTGGGTGTGGCAGGAAGTGCCCGTCCCGGTCATCGCGGCTGTTCACGGCCACGCGATCGGCGGTGGCATTCAGATTGCGCTCGGTGCCGACATCCGCATCGTGCATCCCGACACCCAGATGAGCGTGCGCGAGGTTCATTGGGGGATCGTCCCCGACATGACCGGCACGATGATGTTGGCGCAATTGGTGCGTAGCGACGTCGCCAAGGAACTGGTGCTGACGGCGCGCATGTTCGACGGTCGCGAGGCGCACGCGCTCGGTCTCGCCACCAAGCTCTCCGATCACCCTTACGACGACGCAATGACCATGGCGCGCGAGATCGCTGGTCGTAGCCCCGACGCGATTCGTGCAGCGAAAGCGCTCATCAACGGCCTGTTCAACGCGGGTGCGGCTGAGCAATTCGCCGCCGAGCGCCGCTCAATCGGCAGCCTCGTCGGGCGACCGAACCAAGTTGAGGCGGTAATGGCCAACTTCGAGAAGCGTTCTCCGAACTTCAGCGACCCGGCATGAGCCGCCCAGCATGAACGACACCGACGCCCTCAAGCTGTACTCGTTCCAGGTCTTTAGCAAGCTGGAGGGTGCCGTCACCGCCGGCATGATCCATCTCGGCGATCAGCTCGGTCTCTACACGGCGATGAACGATGCCGGGCGTCCGCTGTCGAGCGACGAGCTCGCCGCTGATACCGGGCTGAATGAGCGATGGGTGCGTGAGTGGGCGCACAACCAGGCCGCCGCCAGGCTGATCACAATCGACGCCGAGCACCGCTTTGGCCTGACCCCGGAAGCCGCGGCGGTGCTGGCGACGCCGGATCATCCGTACTACGGCATGGGCATGTTTCATCGGCTTCCACAAACGATGAATGCGCTCGAGCATGTCCGCGATAGTTTTCGCAGCGGTATCGGACACGACTACGACAGCCACGGCCCAGAGGGTGCAGTTGGGATCGAGCGCAGCTTCGAGCCGTGGAGCAACGCCAACCTGTTGCCCGTCGTGCTGCCCGCTCTGGACGGTGTTGTCGATCGGTTGCGGGATGGTGCCAGCGTCGTCGACATCGGCTGTGGCGCGGGTAGTGCGGTGCTGTTGATGGCGGCGGCTTTCCCGCGGTCGACCTTTAACGGCTACGACATTTCGCAATATGCGTTGAGTCGCGCTGCTCAGAAGCTGGTCGATAGCTCGCTGACGAATGCATCCTTCGACGACCCGCGCAGCGCGCCGATGCCAGCTGACCACTCGATCGACTTCGTCACGACATTCGACTGCATTCACGATATGACGCAACCGCAGCAGATGATGAACGCGATTCGGGCGGCCATCAAGCCCGATGGTGTTTGGTTGCTGGTCGACATCAAGGCGCTCGATACCTTCGAGCAGAATGCGCGCAAGAACCCGATGGCAGCTTTGATGTATGGCATCAGCGTGTTGTCGTGCATGTCGTCAGCGCTCAGCGAACCCGGTGGCGAAGGGCTCGGAACGCTCGGGTTGCCCGAAAGCCGTGCGCGATCGATGGCCGCAGACGCGGGCTTCACCCGGTTCCGCCGCCTGGACATCGATCATGCGGTCAACGCGTTCTACGAGATCCGCCCTTAGCCGCGCGGGGTCGCAGAACGGCAGCCACGAGGGTCACAGAACGGCGCGACGACGCTCGTTATTGTCGCGACATGGCAACTAAGAAGAAAGCTCCCGCAAAGAAGAAGGCCCCGGCCAAAAAGAAGGCCCCGGCCAAAAAGAAGGCAGCGAAGAAGAAGGCCCCGGCCAAAAAGAAGGCTGCGAAGAAGAAGGCCCCGGCCAAAAAGAAGGCTGCTAAGAAGAAGGCCCCGGCCAAGAAGAAGGCCCCGGCCAAGAAGAAGGCTGCCAAGAAGAAGGCCCCTGCCAAGAAGAAGGCAGCTGGCATTCAGGGGTCGATCAAGAAGGGCGCCATCACCCGGAGCCCGGCCGTGACGAACAGCGCACCAGCATTCGCCGCTCCGGTCGTGTCGGCGAGTGCAGCGATGCAAGTCCGCTCTATTCCGGTGGCCCAAAAGAAGAAGAAACTCCTAGGAATCTTCCCTAGGCGGGGCTGACCAACAGCTTCCACACGACTTCATCGTCGTCAATTTCGTCTGTCGCCGTCATTCCAGCGTTGCGCGCGATAGCGGCCGACGCGGCGTGCTCGGGATGAATCGTGGCCGTAATGGCTGCCACGCCGCGCGCGATCAACCATTCGACCACCGCTGTCGCAGCCTCGCTGGCAAAGCCGTTGCCCTGTTGGCGTACCGCGACTTCCCACGCGACCGCAGCCGATGTGCGATCGTCAGCGATCGATGCTTGCATCGCCCCGATCGGTTCGGTCCTTCCGCTCACCCGCACGATCCAGTTGCACCATTGTTCGCTGTGGTCATGATTCCAGCCCTGAGCGAGTCGTTCGTAGCGGTCGCGTAGTTCGGTTCCAGTTGGAGGCGTGCCCCCCGTGTAGGTGTACATCGCGGGATCGGCATATACCGCAACCATCGCGTCGGAGTCGGCGGCCGTCAGTGGGGTCAGCGTCAGGCGGGCAGTGTGCAGTGCTTCGACATGGAGACCCATTGATTGAGGGTCAGCCGCGATTGATGACCTCGAGCGTACGTTCCTCAAACAACCAGGTACCAGCGACGCGCCGGTAACGGTCGTGATAGACGCCGAGTAGCGACCCAGCACCGGTCTTTTTCGACTTGAACGATTCGTGAACAGTCACGCGGCCATTGCCGGTGCCGGCGGACTCGTCGACCTGAAAGACAGCGTTGGGCGCAGACTGTTGCAGCCAACTGTTCGCGGCGGCGATCTTCACAAATTGTGAGCGTAGCCCATCGCGACCGCTGACCGGTTTACCGCGGCTCCAGACACCCCCGTCGGTCCAGCATGCAACGAAGTCGTCGCTGTCGCCGCGATTTACCGCATCCGAGTACCGCGACACCAGTTGGCGCAACGCGGTGTCGGTTGCAGGTGTTGGCGCGGCGAGTGGCGACGTAGCGCCCCCCGGGCTGGCTTCGCGCAGCGCCTCCGGTTCGAGCCCGACTTCCCAAGCGGCCAGCGTGCGCACGTGTTCGATGAACTGCGCGCGGTTCATCATTCCGTCGTGAGCGGCGAATTGGACCGCGAGGCCGTCTACGACCGCGGTCAGCCGCATCGCTGCCGCCGCCGGATCGCTGCACGCGAACTCGCCGGTCTCGATTCCGTGCCGAATGACGCGCTCGGCGAGTTGAGCCGATTGCTCGTCGAGTTCCTGGCTGATCTTGCGCATCATCGGGTTACGCAGAGCCTCGCCCCAGCCGTCGATCCACAGCATCCATTCGACGTCGCCACTGCCCTCTGGCACATAGTTGTGTACCAGTCGATCGAGTTGCGCGACAGCAGACGGTGCCGCCTGGATCTCGGCCTCCATCTCGGCGACGTCCTTGCGCGCGTAGTGAGCGAATGCCTCCGCGAGCAATTGTTCCTTCGAGTCGAAGTGATAGTGGATGAGGCTGCTTGATACACCGAGGCGCTTGGCGACATCGGCAATGCGAGTTGCCGCAAAGCCCCGCTCGATGACGACCTCGCAGGTGATCTCAAGGATCTCGGTGCGCCGCTCTTCGACGGTGAGCTTCTTCACTGTGCGTCAACGCTATCGGCGGGGGAGTAGCCGTTGAGTACGCCCCGGAGCCCGGTCGGATGGCCGCCGATGCACAGCTGTTCGAGAATTCCGATTCCGAGTTCGGTGGTGCCATCGGCCATGGTGAGGGTGGCATCGCACAACGCCTGCACATGAACCTGGTCGCCGCTCAGCGGATTCGCGACCGGAAGCTCGGTGCACTCGCCAGCCGTCACCGATTCGCCCTTCCAGGACCCATGAGCAAAGTCTGGGTGCCCGTAGCCGATGCCGCGCATGGGGAATTCGTAGCGAGGTGTCAGGCGAACCGTGTGACGAGCACCGTTGTGTTCGATCAGGTCGTACTCGAAGGAATCCGCCCACCTCGTTCCGGCTCGCCAGCCAACGCGCCAATCGACCGTTTGCATGTGGATGCCCTCGCCGCCGATCGGCAGCAGCGCCCCCGCTTCGTGCCAACGACGTCCATCGCTGAACTCGTTAACATCGAAATGCGTCGACGTAGTCGGGAAATTCACCGGCGCCCATAGCCAGAAGTACTGCGGCTCCTGAACGGGAGCGCCAGTTTGTGTGCGTTCACCTACTGGCCGCACGCCCCACGATCTGTCACGGCAGCCCCATACATCGGTCGGACTGATCTCTTGACGCTCGCCTGCGACCTCTAGCCACCCGCTCCACGACCCAAACTGGGTGAGACGCGTGAAGTCGAGAAACACCCGTGCTCCGACTCGTTGAAAGAAGTGCGGCTCCTCGAGAGCCGGTGAGCGACCTTCGAAGGTGAGTTCCGCGCGTAGCCCGTGCTCGGGCGCATCCACCGTCACCAGCAAGGTCTGCAACGGCTGAAGAACCTTTACGATGATCGGGCCAAGCGCTGTGCAGTCGCGACGATCTAGTGGTGCGCGCTGGCTGTGGAAGACGCTGTGCTGGCGCTTGTCGCGAACGACGGAGAATGCGGCGTCGGCCACATGCCGATTGGGATACAGCCCCATTGCCACCGCGAAGAACAGCGAACCGTCGCGCGAGTATCCGTTGAAGAAGTAGCGGTCGTAGTGGTTGATGTCGCTGGTGGCGGTGTTCGCGACGGGCATCGACGTCTGGTGCAGCGGGTAGTCGTCGAAGCTGGTCAACACGTTGCGCACCGTAGTCTCACGCCATGGAATTTCTCCGACGGATCCGTTCGCAAGGTTTCACGCCCCGCGAGTTTCGAACCATTTGCGTTGCGGCACTCGTGATGCTGTGCCTCATCGTTGTGTCCGGTGCTGCCGTGCGGCTGACCGGATCGGGTCTGGGGTGCGTCGATTGGCCTCATTGCAACGACAACAGGGTCGTCGACGTTTCGTCCAAGCACGCCGCGATCGAGCAGATCAACCGACTCTTCACCTTTCTGGTTGCGCTCGCGGTCGCGCTCGCCGCGGTCGCCGCGTGGTACCGCAGGCCGCGCCGCCGCGATCTGCTGGTGCTGGCCGGGGTGATGCTCATCGGTGTCCCGGCACAGGGCCTGGTCGGCGCGGTGGTGGTGTGGACCAAGTTGCATCCCGCCACCGTGCAGCTCCACTTTGTTCTGTCGATGGTGCTCGTGTGGTCGGCGGTGCTACTGCTGGTTCGCAGTGGCGAACCCGACTCGGCAAACCCGGAGCGCGACAGAAGGCGCATCGCTGTCGTGCCGCGAGTTCGCGGCCGCGTTCGCCTCGTTGCGATCTGGACCGCCTTGTCGGTCATTGCCGGCACCGTCGTCACGGGAACCGGACCGCACGCAGGCGATGCGAAGGGCGACGATGGGACGGACTGCAGCGTTGGCGCTGCGAAGCGATTCTTCGGTGAGGAGTGCGACGTCAATGGCAACGCATTGGTCTGGGCGACGCGCGCTCACGGCGTCATTGTGTGGATCACTGTGCTGGTGACGTTTTCGCTGCTGTGGCAGTTGCGGCGACTACGGCACGATCGTGAGGTGTTGGCGGCACCGATTACGGCGTGGATCGTTGTCGCGCTGACACAGGGCGCTATTGGCTACGTGCAATACGCCAACGCGCTGCCAGCGTTCATCGTCGGGCTCCATATCGCCGGTGCCACTGCGCTAGTCGCCTGCACGGCGTGGATGTGGTCCGCGACGACGCGTGTCGCCACGCCGGCTACTCCGTCTGCTACTCCGTCAGACCGTTGACGAACGTCCCGAGCTTGGTAATGACCGCAGCGAAGAAGTGGCCGACAGCCCCGATGAAGCTCATGGTGGCGCGGGCCGATCCGTACGGGTCCTGCCAGAGTTTGATCACGAAGTAAGCAACGCCGAGGTACATCGCGATGCGGATGAGGGCCTTCGCCTGCTCAAGAACGCTTGCCATAGGTGGACCTCCGGAATAGCCGAGCTCAGCTGCTCGGGGTCTCCACCCAATGGTCAGTGTACTCGCCACGCCCTCGCTGGGCAACGATCACCAATCCGGCAAGCACCAACCCGATACCGACCCAACCAATCGGCCTGATGCGCTCGTGGACGACCACCGCGCCGAGCGTTGCGGCAGTGATCGGTTCCAACAGCGTCAGCGTGACGACCGAGGGAGTCGCCAAGTGACGCAGCGCGTAGCCGTAGAGCGTGTACGCCACTCCGACGGTGGCGACGCCGAGGTAGATCGCGACCAACGCACCGCTTCCGCTCGCCACCCAATCCGGGTGGTGCCAGGCGAGCAGCGGTGCCATCAGAAGCGCACCGCCAACGAACATCGCGGCCATGGTGGAGGTGCTGTCGCGCCCGCGATCGATCTGGTGCTTGCCGACTGTCGCGAACACCGCCCAGCCGAGGCCGGCGATGAACGCTAGAGCGAGGCCGCCGATGTTGACTGTTGTGTCGCGACCCATCAGCCCCAACACCGCTACACCGCCGACTCCCAATCCAGTACCGAGCAACCAACGTGACGACGGCGCACGTCGGTCGATGGCCGTCGCAATCAGCCCGGCAAACATTGGGCCGGAACCGATAGTGGCGACTGTGCCGACGGCCACCCCCGTGCGATCAACGGCCAAGAAGTAGCACAACTGAAAGACGGCGACTCCGACCGCGCCGGTCGCGGTCGTACCAGCGATTTGGGAGGTAGTCATCAATGCCAACTGTGCGCGCGATCGTGTGCGACTCGCTGCCGCGACGCTGGCCAAGGTCGCCCCGCCGATCAACAACCGAACCGCCCCGACCGAATAGGCGTCACTCCCTGAGGGTGCATTGACCAGCACGGTGCCGGTGGTACCGAAGAGCGCTGCGGCAAGCAACACGGCGAGTGTCGCCGAGCGATGCAGCCTGATGCGCGAGGACATACAGCGCGAATGTAGCGAACGCCCGCTGGCCCCTGCTCAGCGACGCCTCGCGTCTATGCCAGACTCACTGGCACATCAATCCGACAGCAAGTTGACCCGCTCCCATTTCTCTTGCTTCAATACACTCCGTTCAACTCAGGATAGGTAGGACTTTGGCGTCATCAGTGATCAGGAAGCTGGTTCGAGCGCTGCTCGCTGCATGTGCGCTGTTTGCGCTGTTCGCCGAACCGGCGCATGCCGACGACAACATCCTGCAGGTCCGTGTTCAGCACACCCCCGAGGGCGGTGGCAAGAAGCAGCCAGTGGAAGGTGTCGCTATCACGGTGACCGATGCCGCAGGCACAGTCGTTGGTGAAGGCGTCACAGACGCAAGCGGCGTCGCGAAGATTTCGGTGCCTGCCGCTGGCGACTTCACGGTCACCATTGACCCAGATACTCTGCCGGACGGTATTGGCGTGTCCGATGGTGAGAACTCCCGCACGGTCAAGGTCACTGACGGGTTGGGTGGTAACGCAAACTTCAATCTGGGGGCGGCTCCGCAGGAGAAGGACAGCAAGCTCAGCCTGTTGCCCAGGACTCTCTTCAACGGCATCCGCTTCGGCCTCGTGATCGCCATCATGAGTGTCGGCCTGTCGCTGATCTACGGGACGACGGGCCTCTCCAACTTCGCCCACGGCGAGACCGTCACCATCGGTGCGGTGATGACGGCTGTCGCCTCCGGTTGGTTCACTCTCTCGAGCGCCAGAGGCGGCTGGGGTGGTTTGCTCCAGTTGTCGGCTGCCGTCGTTATCGGCGTGTCGTGCGCCGTTGCGTTTTCCGGGGCGTTGGAATTGGTGCTCTGGCGACCGATGCGCCGCCGCGGCATCGGATTGACGTCGATGATGATTGTCTCGATCGGTCTCGCCATGCTGGTTCGTTTCGTCATCCAGATGCGCTACGGCTCGCAGCCGAAGTCGTACGCCCAGTTCGCCTCGCAACGGAACATCAACCTCGGGCCGATTGGTGTCACGCCGCGCGATCTCACCACCGCAGTTATCGCGTTGATAGCGCTCTGTGCTGTGGCGTATCTGCTGATGAGAACCAGGACGGGCAAGGCCATCCGCGCCGTCTCGGACAATCCGGATCTCGCATCCACCACCGGCATTAACACCGAGCGGATCATCCTCAAGGTGTGGCTCCTGGGCGGCGCGCTTGCCGGTCTCGGCGGCGTGACCTTTGGCCTTGACGAGCAGGTCAGCTGGAACATGGGTACGAAGATCCTCCTACTGATGTTCGCGGCGATCACCCTCGGTGGACTTGGTCGGCCGTTCGGCGCGCTGGTCGGGTCGCTCGCGGTCGGGCTGTTCGTGCAGCTCTGGGCCTGGTTGTTCGGGGACTACACCGATCTGAAGACAATGGGCGCCTTAATGGCGATGATCCTCGTTCTACTCTTCCGCCCGCAGGGCATTCTCGGCAAGAAGGAGCGTGTCGGGTGAGCCAGATCCTTTCCAACGGGCTTTATGGTGCGATTGGCGTAACGGCCATTGCATATTGCTTGGCAGCTATCGGTCTCAATATCCACTTCGGTTACACGGGGCTGCTCAACTTCGGCCAGGCCGGGTTCGCTCTGGTCGGGGGCTACGCAGTGGCGATGCCAGTGATGAACTGGCAATGGAGCATTTGGGCGACCATTCCGGTGGTCATCATCGCATCTACCGTGTTCGCGCTCTTACTCGGTATTCCCACCCTGAGGTTGCGCAGCGACTACCTCGCGATCGTGACCATCGCCGCCGCAGAGATACTCCGCCTGCTGGTGTCCACACCGAAGTTGGACAACGTCACCGGCGCTTCCGACGGCATCAACTCGTTTACCAACGACATTCAGAACTCCATTCCTGGGTTCTTGAGGGGCCGCTCGGTTCCGCTGTGGGAAAAGCAGATCAGCGAGTACGAGATGTGGGTGATCATGCTCGGCTGGTTCCTCGTGGTGGTGTTCTCCTTGGCGGTGTGGGCGCTCATGCGCAGCCCGTGGGGACGTGTCGTGCGCTCGATCCGCGAGGACGAGGATGCGGCCCGCAGCCTTGGCAAGAACGTGTTTGCCTACAAGATGACCAGCCTCATCCTCGGCGGCATCGTCGGTGGGTTCGGCGGCGCAATCTTGGTCATTGGCCAGCGCAACGCGAGCCCGGGCAGCTTCCAGACCCAGTTCACGTTTCTCACCTACGCGATCGTCGTGCTCGGCGGCGTCGGCAAGGTGAAGGGTCCGATCATCGGCGCGATGATCTTCTGGTTCATCATCAGCTTCAGCGACAGCCTGCTGGCGGACTGGACCGACCGCACTGGCTTCCAATTGCCCACCTGGGTTATGGACTCGTCGAACTTCAGCTTCTTCCGCTGGATCCTTGTTGGCGGTGGCCTCGTGCTCCTTGTGATTTTCCGACCACAGGGAATCTTCGGCAACAGGAAAGAGCAGGTTTTCGATGTCCGCTGAGCCGTTTGCCGATGTTCCTCGTGAACCGGGCTCTGCCAAGCCCGATTCCATCCTGATCGCCGACTCGGTTCGTCGTTCGTTCGGTGGTCTCGTTGCGGTCGACGTTTCGCACATGGAGGTGCAGCGCAACTCGATCACCGCCCTGATCGGCCCGAACGGTGCTGGCAAGACAACGTTCTTCAACCTGCTCACCGGTTTCGACGAGCCCGACACAGGTACTTGGCACTTCAACGGGCACTCGATGAGCGGCGCGAGCCCGTACAAGGCGGCCCGCCGCGGGATGGTGCGCACGTTCCAGCTGACCAAGAGTTTGAACCGCATGACGGTCTTGGAGAACATGCGTCTGGGTGCCACCGGCCAGTCCGGTGAGCGATTGTGGGCCGCACCCTTCAAGTTCCTATGGCGCGAGGAGGAAGCCGAGATTACCCGGAGGGCCGACGAGCTGCTGGCGCGTTTCAGGCTCGATCACATGCGCGACGAGTTCGGTGGCTCGCTGTCGGGGGGACAGCGCAAACTGCTAGAGCTGGCTCGAGTGCTGATGGGTAAGCCCGAGATGGTGATGCTCGACGAGCCGATGGCTGGTGTCAACCCCGCGCTGAAGCAGAGCCTGCTGGCGCACGTGAAGGGTCTCAAGGATGAGGGTCACACGGTGTTGTTCGTTGAGCACGACATGGACATGGTGCACGAGATTGCAGACTGGGTAATAGTCATGGCCGAAGGCCAAATCATCGCTGAAGGTCCGCCGGCATTTATCGGCGCAAATCAGGAAGTAATCGACGCCTACCTGGGCGCACATCAGCACGCGGATCTGGGGCTGGGCGCGTGAGCACCGCCGACGCAACCGACCAGGCAACACCGAATGTCATCGACGTCCGGCAACTCGTCGGTGGCTACACCGCCGACGTCAACATCCTCAACGGGTGCGACTTGACCGTTGGGCCGGGAGAGTTCGTGGGCATCATCGGCCCGAACGGGGCCGGCAAGTCGACTTTGCTGAAGGCTGTGCTCGGCCTGTTACGAGTTCGCTCGGGTTCGGTGTGGTTGCACGGCGAGGAGATCACCGGCACCAAGGCGCACGAACTAGTCGGTCGCGGCGTCGGGTTCGTGCCGCAGACTCGTAACGTCTTTCCGAGCCTTACGGTGCGGGAGAACCTCGAAATGGGCTGCTATCTCAAACCGTCGCGATTCCGCGAGCGATACGAAGTTGTCTGCGAAATGTTCCCGAGATTGAGAGACCGCGCCTCGCAGCAGGCGTCCGCCCTCTCCGGTGGCGAGCGGCAGATGGTGGCAATGGGCCGGGCGTTGATGCTTGATCCGTCTGTGCTGCTGCTCGACGAACCGTCGGCCGGCCTGTCGCCGATGCTGCAAGACGAGGTGTTCATCAACTGCAAGCACATCAACGCGAGCGGCGTGGCGATCCTGATGGTCGAGCAGAACGCACGCCGTTGCCTGCAGGTCGTCGACCGTGGCTACGTGCTCGACCAGGGCCAAAACGCGTATACGGGAACAGGCCGCGAGTTGCTGGCCGATCCGAAAGTCATCGGACTGTATCTGGGCACGTTAGCCCGCGCCACCAGCGGCTGAATTGGCGCAAGGCTCCGCACACGTACGCGGAGGAGATGGGTGACCTGATGGGCGAGATGCCACTGGTCGTGCGACGCGAAACGACCCCGGGCTTTCACCCGGGGCCGTTCCACTTTGGTTCACTCAGTTGAGCCGTGATGGCTCAAGTGGGTCAGCCTTCGGCGTCGTAGCTCTCGCCAAGACCGTTACCGATGTTGCCATCGCAGCCGTAGACGGCGAGGTCGCGAGGACCAATACCGTTCTCCACCATGGTGCGGAGAATCTTGGACGACTCCTCGAAGCCGATGACGACGACGGCATCGGGGCCAGCGGCCACGATCTCGGCGACTTCGGCGTCGAACGTCGCTGCGTCAAGCTCGTAGATCTTGACAACCGAGACGGTGATACCGGCGGCTTCCAAGGTCGTTTGAACGACGCCAGCGAGGCCGGCGCCGTACGAATCGTTGCGGGCGATGATTGCCACGTTGGTAGCACCATCGTCAGCTACGAGCTTGGCGATTGCGGCACCCTGCAGGAGGTCCGGCGGGGCGACACGGAAGTACAGGCCCTTGTCGGCATAGTTGGTGAGCGCATCCGAGGTGTTGGCCGGGCTGAACTGCACGATGCCAGCACCGGTGAGCTTGTCGATGACCGACAGCGAGATACCGGAGGCGGCGGCACCGACAACAGCGTCGACGGTTTCACCGAGCAGGCGGTCAACAGTGGCGTTGGCGAATTCAGGCGTATCGCCCGAGTCACCCTCGATCAGCTCGACCGGGTTGCCCAGCACGCCGCCAGCATCGTTGATCTCCTTGATGGCCAGGTTGACGCCAGCGATCTCGGGTGGTCCGAGGAACGCAAGCGAACCCGTCACCGGGAGGAGAGTACCGATACGAAGCGTGCCGTCACCGGCGCGGGTGCCTTCGACCGGCACTGCCGGCACATCGGCCGAGTCAGCGCCCTTGGCCGGGAGGTAGACGGTCTGCGAGTCGTCGATGCGGTTGTCCGCACCCATGGTCAGCACGCCATAGCTTGCCTCCATCGGATCGCCGACGCCGTTGAGCGTGATCGGGCCGCTATAACCGTCATAGTCCGGGTCACCACCTGCGGTGATGATGGCCATGCAGGTCGCGAAGTCGGTGCACTTCTCGCCGTCGCGGGTAACGCCCTGGATCTCACTTGCGTAGCCGATGCCGTCGTCCTCTGCAATTGCTACCGCGAGAGCGATGATGAGAGTTAGGTCGTAGCCCTCTGCTGCATAGTTGAAGTCGACCAAATCAGGATCAACCTCAAGCAGGCGAGTCTTGAAGTCGTCGCCCAGCGGGGTGAGGGGCGTCGTGCCCTTGAAGCCCTCAAGGTCGCCGCCGGCCGCGACCGGGTCGGTATCGGGCGGCGTGGTCTCGGCCGTGGTGTCGGCGACTGTCGTCGGCGCAACCGAATCGGTCGAGTCTTTCTTGTCGTCGCCGCAGGACGCGGCCACAAGGGCCAGTCCGACGAGCAATGCGCCTACCTGGCGCATGCGGGATTTCTGCATAATGGGTTCTCCCCCTAGGAGTCCGGGACCGCTTGAGGCGGGCCGGTGGTTACGAAGGGCCTATCTTAGGCGCAGCGAATACATCGTCACAAGCGCACACGGCAGGAAAAGCCTTGCGTCTGACGTTCGCGTGTCGTGTTGGTCCTGATGCACCCCACGATTGGCGGTACGGTGCGGGCGTTGAGCGACGACCCGTTTGCGATGCTCGGTGTTCCTGCCGACGCCAGTCCTGGGGAGATCTCGGCCGCTCGTCGACGTCTGGCACAGTTCGCTCACCCTGATCACGGCGGCGATGTGAATGCGATGCAGGCGCTCAACGCGGCGTACGAGGCTGCGCTCCTGCGGCGGCCGGTCGTTGAACCCGTCGTTGAACCCGCCGTCGAACAAGTCGTTGAACAAGTCGTTGAACAAGCGCGAACACCGTCATCCACAACTACACCTGCCTCGACTCAGCGATCGACCCAGCGGGTACAACGTGACTCGCCTTCGTTCGTCATCGACGTTGCCCCGGCGCAGGCGCACGAGGCGCTGCTCGTTGTGGCCGCTTCGATCGGAGAGGTGATCGTCGACGCACCGCCCTACATGATCGAGTGCCTGCTTGATGAACCGATCCGCTGCTGGTGTCGGCTCGATGTTGCGCCAGAGGGTGAAGGTTCCTCGGTCAGCCTGATCGTCGAACGTTACGAGGACGTAGCTGCGCCAGACATCGATGCCGTGCGCGACGAGTGGGTGAGCAACCTCAATCGGAATGAGCGGCCTTTGTGAGCCGGTCGCGAATCGCGTGACCAAGCCCGGCCGCGACCGGCAGCACGGCGACCACCACTCGCACACCGCGCGCGTCGGCTGCGCGCAGGTCGGCGTACAGCGATCGGGCGTACGTCGGGAGATCTCCTGCGCGATCGAGGATCCAGCTGTTGTCGTGCTCGGCGGCGATGAGGTCGGCAGTGGCACGGGAATCCGCGAGCAGCACGCGTGCGTGAGGTGAATAGTGCGCAGCGAGCATTCCCGGTGCACGACTGTGTCCGTCGCTGGCAGCCAAGTCGGCTCCCAGCAGACGTTCGATTTCCTCTGGCGAGATGCCGCCTGGGCGCAGTATCTGCGGCGGGTCGACGGTGCAGTCGACGATCGTGCTTTCCACTCCGACTGGGCTTGGGCCGCCATCAAGGACGAAGTCGACGAGGTCGCCGAGGTCGGCGCGCACGTGTTCCGCCGTCGTTGGACTGACTCGGCCGAAGCGATTCGCCGACGGCGCCGCCAAGCCGCCACCGAACCTCGTCAACAACTCGGTGGTCATCGGATGCGCTGGCACCCGCACTCCGACTGTGTCGCGACCGCCGGTCACCGCCGACAGCACGTGTACGGCCTTAGGGACTAGCAGCGTGAGCGGACCAGGCCAGCAGGTCGCGGCGAGTCGTGCCGCCGCCGGAGGAATCGCGCGCGCCCAGTCGCCGAGTTGCTCGGCTGCCGCGATGTGAACGATCAGCGGGTGATCGGCCGGTCTGCCCTTTGCCGCGAAGATGCGCTCGACTGCGCTCGGGTTGGCCGCGTCGGCCGCTAGTCCGTACACGGTCTCGGTGGGGATCGCCACCAGTCCACCATTGCGCAACACTTTCAGCGCACGATCGATCGAAGCACTATCGACCAAAGACCTATCGACGGGTGTCGGCACGGCGCCACGGTAGCGTTGGGCGGCCGTGCAAGCAGGCGGCCGTTCACAGCGACGGGGAGACTACGAGCGATGCGATTTCTGGGTAGCACGCCGCCGTACGACCTGACCTATAGCGACGTCTTCATGGTCCCGAGCCTCAACGACGTCCGTTCCCGTTTCGATGTCGACCTCAGTACTCCCGACGGACTTGGCACCACGATTCCAGTTGTTGTGGCCAACATGACAGCGGTTGCAGGTCGTCGTATGGCAGAGACGGTCGCGCGCCGCGGTGGGCTGACCGTGCTACCGCAAGACATCGCGCTCGACGTACTGGAATCGATGATCGATTACGTCAAGACGCGCGACCTCGTCTACGACACACCGATCACGCTGGCTGCCACGAACACCGTCGGCGACGCCTTGGGTCTGATCCACAAACGCGCGCACGGCGCGGTGATCATCGTCGACGACCAAGGCCGTCCGGAGGGAATCTTCACCGAGCACGACGCCGCGGGCTTCGACCGCTTCACACAATTGAAGAATGTGATGAGTCGCGATCTCGTCGCGCTCGAGGCCGGCACTGCTCCGGCGGAGGTCTACGAACGGCTGAGCGGCCAACGGCTTTCGGTGGCGCCGGTGGTCGACGACGATGGTCGGCTGATCGGTTGCGCGACGCGCACCGGCGCGCTACGCAGCACCATCTATCGACCGGCAGTGGATGCGCAGAACCGTCTGCTGGTCGCAGCTGCAGTCGGCATCAGCGGCGATCCTGCGACGAAAGCGAAAGCCCTGCTCGGGTTCGGCGCCGACGTACTCGTCATCGACACGGCCCATGGCCACCAGACACGCACGCTGCGCGCCATTGAGGAAGTGCGAGCGACCGCTCCCGATGTACCGATCGTCGCGGGCAACGTCGTCACACAAGAAGCCACTCGGGCGTTGATCAGTGCCGGTGCCGACATCATCAAAGTTGGCGTCGGTCCCGGCGCGATGTGCACGACGCGGATGATGACCGGCGTCGGGCGACCGCAATTCAGTGCAGTACACGATTGCGCCATCGAAGCGGCCAAGCACGGCAAGGTGATCTGGGCCGACGGCGGTGTGCGACACCCGCGCGACGTAGCGCTTGCCCTCGCCGCAGGTGCAGCGAATGTGATGTTCGGCTCGTGGCTAGCTGGCACCTACGAGAGCGCGGCCGACACTTTGCGCGCGCCGGACGGTCGTTTGTACAAGGAGAGCTTCGGGATGGCGAGTAACCGTGCGGTCAAGAGCCGCAACCGGACCGAGACCGCGTTCGACCTAGCCCGCAAGGAGTTGTTCGAGGAAGGAATCAGTACTTCGCGCATGTATCTCGACGCCGATCGCCCGGGCGTGGAAGACATCATCGACGACATCGTTTCCGGCGTTCGATCGGCGTGTACCTACGCAGGCGCCGCGACCATTCCGCAGTTTGCCGATCGCGCGGTCATTGGCGTACAAAGCGCCGCCGGTTACAGCGAAGGCCTGCCGCAGGGAACGAACTGGTAATGCGCGTCATCGCAATCGATGGGCCGGCCGGCGCTGGTAAGAGCACGATTGCTCGCGCGTTGGCCGCCCGGCTGCAGTTGCAGTATCTCGACACAGGTGCGATGTATCGGGCCGTCACGTGTGCGGCGCTGCAACGCGGCATTCCTGTGGACGATCGCGATGTTGTCGCTGAATTGGCTCGCGAGCTGATTCTGGATGTGCGCGACGAGGGTGTGTTCACAGATGGGCTTGATATCACTGCCGCGATTCGCTCGCCGGAGGTCACGGCTGCCGTCAGCGCGGTCGCTGCCAACAGTGGCGTACGCGCCGAGATGCGCGCACGTCAGAAGGCCTGGGCGCTAGAGCGCGGCGGGGGAGTGATCGAGGGACGCGACATCGGTTCAGTCGTCTTTCCCGACGCTGAGTTGAAGTTGTATCTGACCGCGTCGCCCCGAACCAGAGCGGAGCGCCGCGTGGCCGAGGCTGGGGGCGACGTCGATGAGATCGAGCAAGCGATCGCGGCGCGCGACCATTTCGACAGCAATCGTGCCGATAGCCCGTTGACGACTGTCGACGGATCCATCGTCGTTGATACCACTGGGCTGGGCATCGAGGAAGTTCTCGCCAAGGTAGAAGCACTCATATGACCAAAGCCTCTTCATGACACGGATTTCGACCACGCTCACCGGCAAGTCGCTGCCCGACAAGATCGCGTATTACATCGTGCGCACAATTCTTCTCGTGTTCTGTCGCCTGTGGTGCAGGATGCAGGTCAAGGGTCGCGAAAACTTTCCGACCGACGAGCCGTTCATCATGGCCCCGACGCATCGCAGCATCATCGACACACCGGTGTCGTCGGGTGTTTACACCCGACGCATGCGTTTCATGGGTGCCGACAAGTGGTGGAGCAATAAGGCATTCGGAAAGTTGCTCACTGCGCTGGGTGGCTTTCCGGTCAGTCGCGGCACGGCGGACCGAGAAGCGCTCAAGCGGTGCATCGCGGTGTTGGAAGGCGGTGAGCCGCTGGTGATGTTCCCAGAGGGCGAGCGCAAGAGCGGTGCAGTCGTGCAGCCATTGTTTGAGGGCGCCGCATACGTGGCGATGAAGACCGGGGCGCCGATCGTGCCGGTTGCGATCGGTGGCAGCGAACGGGTCATGCCCAAAGGCGCCAAGTTCATCTGGCCGCGCAAGATGTATGTGATCGTCGGCCAGCCGATGCGCGTGCCGATCGTTGCCGAGGCTGACGGATCGAAGGCCCAGCGGAACGCCGCCAAGCAACTGACACTCGACCTGCATGCAGAACTGCAGCGCTTATTCGACACGGCCCAGGAGCGCTCCGGGTCGCCAGTACGTGCCAGCTAAGTCAGTACGTGCCAGCTAGATAGGTCGCCAGCGCTCGCTGCAACCAAACCGGATCTTTCGTGCCGCACAACTCGCGCGCTGAATGCATGCTGAGTTGCGGTACACCGACATCGACCGTCTCGATTCCCAACCTTGTGGCCGTCATCGGACCGATCGTCGTGCCGCATGGCATGTTGTTGCGGCTAACAAATACTTGCCAGGGCACGTCGGCTGCCTCGAAAACGCGCTGGAGCATTGCCGAGCCCGCGGCAGTTGTCGCGTAACGCTGGTTGTGGTTCAGCTTGATCGCGGGTCCTTGATTGACCACTGGGCGATGCGCTGCTTCATGTCGCTCCGGGTAGTTGGGGTGCACGCTGTGAGCGTTGTCGGAGGAGATGCAGCTACCGGCGGCCAACTGCGTCAGGTAGTCGGTGCGACTTGCTCCGCGCGACAGCGCCAGTCGCTCTAGTACCTGCTCCAAGAGCGGGCCGGCCGCGCCGCCGGTGCTCTCCGAGCCAACCTCTTCGTGATCGAACAATGCAATTACCGATGTGCCGTCAACCGGAGCGGCTGCAGCCCCGCCGAGCGCACACAACGCACTGGTCGCCGCCCAACAGGAAAGCTGATTGTCAAGACGGCCGGCGGCCAACAGATCTCGTTGTGCACCAAGCGGACTCGCGGTCGTGACGTCGAACAAGCTCAGATCCCAGGCCGTGATGCTGTCAGGGGTGGTTGCTAGTTGCTGGGCGATCCACGCGTTGAACTCTCCCGCGGCTGGCGAGCCGGCACCCCAGACAGGGGTGAGGTGGCTGTGCTTGTCGAGAATCAGTCCGCGTTCATTGATATCGCGATCGAGGTGAATGGCGAGTTGCGGAATTCGCGCGACTGGTTCCCGGATGGCGAGCATCCGTGGACCGTCGCTCGTGACCACCTGCCCCGCGACGCCGAGATCGCGATCGAGCCACGAGTTCAGCAGGGCTCCGCCGTACACCTCGACCGCCAACTGTTTCCATCCGTAGCCACCGGTATCGGGGCGTGGTTTGACGCGCAGACCAGGCGAATCGGTATGGGCGCCGACGATTCGCAGTCGCGATGTTGTGGTCGCGTTTTCGCTGCGACACCAGCCCACGAGCGCAGCCCCGCGAACGACAAAGCCCTTGTCGGGCGCAACGTCCCACGACTGACCCATCGGCAACTCGGTGAATCCGGCGGCGCGAAGTCGGGCCGCGCTGGTGAGGGCAGCGTGCCAATGCGATGGCGACTCGTCGAGGTAGCTGATCAGGTCGTTGATCGCCTCGTCGTTCATGAGTCCCGTGTCGTTCATGAGTCCCGTGTCGTTCATGAGTCCCGTGTCGTTCATGAGTACAGCAGTCCGATCGGTAGCCCAGTCCCGCGCAGGTGTGTCGTCTCGTTGAGGGTCATCACGCTGCGATGGCCACCGCGAGATGCCATGACGCGATTGATGCTGGTGTAGTTGGGGTAGAAAAAACCCTTGCTGATGGGCAACCCAAGCACATGCGCAAGATATGCGTTGATCACGCCGCCGTGACAACTCACCACGATCCGCTCGCCGTGATGGGCAGCGACCATGGCTTCGACGGCCACCACGACCCGAGTCCGGAAGCCTTCCATGGTGTCGTCGTCGGCGGTCCACTCGCCGCGCACCATTGCTTGCCAGCGTGGATCGTTCGCTGCCTTCAGCTCCTCGGTCGGGATATAGAAGCTCGAGTTGCGATCCCACTCGGCTACATCGTCGACGGTGGTGACTGGCAAACCGCGTGCCGCCGAAATGGGCTCGACGGTTTGCAGGGCTCGCTGTTGCGGGCTGGAGTACAATGCAGTGATCTCCTCGCTGCTCAGATACTCAGTCAGGAACTTCGCCTGCTGGTGCCCGGCGACCGAAAGCTCGGGGTCGGCGATTCCCTCCTGCAATTCGCGTCTCACTGGAAGACCGTGGCGAATCAGCAACAACTCCATTCCGACTACATAATCACCTCACCGCTTCATCTGACGACCCGATCTCGATCCACATGACCACCCCGCTGACCGACACCCCAGCAATCTCAGACACGCGGACCAAGATCGTGGCCACGATCGGGCCGGCGAGCGAATCGCCGGCGATGCTTGACGAGCTGTTGCGTGCTGGCGTCGACGTGGTGCGACTTAACCTCAGCCACGGAACGCTCGAGTCACACCTCGAACGACTGAAGGCGGTACGGGCGGCAGCGATACGAGTTGGGCAGGTCGTGGCGGTGCTCGCTGACCTGCCCGGTCCAAAGGTGCGCGCGGGGCAGTTCCCGGCTGCGGGCTGTGCTCTCGTCGGTGGCGCGATGCTGATGTTGGTGCCCGGGGAAGGGGATTCGCGAGCCGACCGGATCACCGTCGACTATCCGACGGTGCTCAACGATCTACAGAGTGGCGATCGAATCGTGCTCGGCGATGGCGCGATCGCATTGCGCGTCGAAACGGTCGCTGACGATGGTGCGCATTGCATTGTGCTTACCGGCGGTCACGTGCAGGGTCGACCCGGTGTGCATTTACCCTCTGAACGGTTGCGCCTCAGTACACCAACCGACGACGACCTCGTGCTCGCGCTCGCGATGGCGACCGCCGGAGTCGACTTCCTCGGCGTTTCATTCGTCAGAACGGCCAACGATCTGCGTCTTGTTCGCGAAGCGATCGCGCCTCATCGGACGCATTTAGTTGCCAAGATCGAGACGATGCCAGCTGTGGTGGCGCTGGAGGCGATCGCGGCTGAGGCCGATGCGATCATGGTCGCCCGCGGTGACTTGGGCATTGAGTGCCCGTTGGAGGACGTACCTCATCTGCAAAAGCGCATCATTCGGCATTGTGTCGAGGTCGGCGTGCCGGTGATCACGGCGACACAGATGATGGAGAGCATGATCACGTCGCCGTCACCAACGCGCGCAGAGGTGAGCGATATCGCTAACGCAGTGTTTGACGGCACCGACGCGTTGATGCTGTCGGCCGAGACCGCTATCGGGGCCGATCCGGCGGGGGTGGTCCGCACCATGGTGCGCATTGCCGGCCGCGCCGAAGCGGAGGCCAGCTATGCACAATGGGCGAGTCGACTCGGCCGGGTGCAGCGCGACCAGTGGAACGACGACAGCAAGGCGTTCGGTCAGGGGTCAATCGGCCATGATCGGATCACGATGGCGATCACCCATGCCGCCGGCCAAGCCGCCGCCGATGCGGATGCACATGCGATCCTCTGTTGCACGCGAACGGGTCGGACGACGCGCGCGATGGCCCGGTTCCGCCCATCGGCCACGCTGATCGGGCTTTCACCCGATCCTGCGACAGTGCGCACGATGTCGTTGTCGTGGGGGGTCCGTGCGCTCGAAGTCGCCACGTACCAAACCACCGACGATCTGGTCTGGTTTGCAGTCGAGCGGGCCGTGCAGAGTGGGTTAGTGAAACCGGGCGACACGGTGCTTGTCCTGGCAGGCGCGCCGGATCGTCCCAGCGGTGCCAGCACCGATGTGCTGCGCATTGTTCGCGTGTCGTGAGGGTCTGGTCAGCCGAAGCTGGCGACGACAGTCATCCGCTGATCGTTCTGATCCATGGTGCGATGGATCGCTCCGCGAGCATGCTGATGCTCAGCCGTCGTCTCGATGCGCGATGCAGGGTCCTGCGTTACGACCGCCGCGGGTATGGTCGCTCGGCGGACGATGCCGGCCCATTCGACATGACCGGCCAGGTAGCCGATCTAGTCGAACTGCTCGCCGGTCGGCGCGCGGTTCTATTCGGACACAGCTATGGGGGAAACGTCGCGATGGCCGCGGCGGCCCAGCACGGCGACCTCGTGCGCGGCGTTGCGATCTACGAGTCGCCGATGCCGTGGGAGCCGTTCTGGCCCCGCCACACCGGTGGCACACCAGCCAACCAGACGCCCGCCGATGCTGCGGAGGCATTTATGCGACGACTCATCGGCGACGAGCGCTGGCTCGCGCTGCCGGATCGCACGCGCTTCAGCCGACGGTCAGAAGGGTTGGCGTTGGCTGGCGAGCTGGCGGATCTTCGTGCGCATCGACCGTGGGAAGCAGCCGATGTGAAGGTCCCTCTGATCGTCGGGGTCGGCAGTCTCGCCCGCGAGCGTTATCAGGACGGTATGGCGATCATTGCCGGCGAGGTGCCCGGCGCACAATTGGTGCGCCTTGAAGGTTGCGGACACAACGCTCCGGCAACCGACCCCGACCAAGTCTTCCGCGAGTTGCTCGAACCGTTACTGGTGCAACTCGATATCGCGTAGCGCGACTAGAACACCGAAATTTGTTTACCGAAGAACTCACAGGTCACCGAGTCTTCGTCGGCGCCAGCGGCGACTTTCGTTTTCGCCCGGTCGGCGCAATCTTGCAGGTTGGTGCGTTGAGTCCACACGCCAAGACCGAGTCCGACCAGCAGCAGGATAGAAATGATCTTCATCGTGACGTTCTTGATCACCCACGCTGAGATCACTGCAAACGCCAGCAGCGCGATGGCGACGACGATGGCAATGGTCTTCGCGGATTGCAACGAAAGTGCGGGCATGGGGAAACCCTAACTAGTAGCGACGGGCGTAGGGTGGCAGCGTGAGTGAACAGCCGATCCAGATGGTGTCGCAAGGACCACCGCGCACGGTGCTACCCGCCGAACCGGCGGAAGTACGCGATGCGGTGCAGCGGGCACGGCAGGCACCGGCGGCCGAACAGCGCGCGCTGGCAGCAGCAGTTGTCGCGCAACATCCGCGGTCGTTAATAGCGTGGTGCGTGCTCGGCGATGTCGCCAGCGACCCCATCGAGCGCTACGCGGCGTATCGCGTGGGCTATCACCGCGGACTCGACGCTCTGCGCGCCAACGGTTGGCGTGGGTCGGGCTATGTGCGTTGGGCCGACGAGACCAATCGCGGACTTCTTGGCTGCATGCGCGGCTTAGGTGCGATGGCCGCCGCAATCGGCGAGGACGACGAAGCGGAACGCCTGGCGTTGTTTCTGGCTCAACTCGATTCCTCCGGTGGTGGCGGCTGAGCCGCGTTGCGGCTGCCGTACTATGCGGCGGCGCCAGCCGGCGAATGGGTCGCGACAAGGCCTTGCTGTCATTCGAAGGGACCCCGATGGCGCTGCGGGTTGCCGCAGCACTGCGTGCCGGTGGCTGCAGTCCTGTCGTCGCGATTGGTGGCGACTCCATTGCATTGCAGCAACTCGAACTGCTCACGATTAGTGATCGCTGGGCGGGCGAAGGTCCGCTCGGAGGCGTGATCACAGCGCTCGAGTACTTTGCCGACTACGACGTAGTGGTGATTGCAGCGTGCGACCTGCCACAAGTGTCGGCCCCGACCGTGATGGCGTTGGTCGACGCGCTGGTCGATCCCGCGGAGGTTGCGATGGCGGTCACCGACCGGCCACAACCGTTGTGCGCAGCGTGGCGACCGAGCGCGGCAAGGCAGTTGTCGATGGCGTTCGCGGCCGGGGGTAGGCGACTTTTGGATTCTCTTGCGGGCTTGCAGGTGAGCGAGGTAGTTGTCGACGCGCGGCAGCTGGTCAATGTCAACACCGTCGACGATCTCCCCGGGTAACGTCGTCGCATGCCGGTGGCCGAGATTGCAGCTGAAGATCTACGCGATGCACTGGTTCGCGGCGTAACGCTGATCGACGTTCGCGAGGCGCACGAGTTCGAGGATGGTCATGTGGCTGGGGCCGTGCTGATCCCGTTGGGAACCGTGCCCGCCCGCATCGACGAGTTTCGCGGTGTAGGCACCCCGTACGTCATCTGCCGCAGCGGGGGTCGCAGCCTCAACGCGTGCGAATACCTCGCGCAGAACGGCGTGGAAGCGATCAACGTGGCGGGCGGCATGCTCGCCTGGTTCGATCTCGGCGAACCAGTCGTTCAGGGTTCCAACGGGTGACCTACCGCTGGATCGCGTCTGATCGCGAAGTTGTCGAGTTCGTCGAGCGAGCCAGTAGCGAGCCGCGCTACGCGCTCGACACAGAGTTTCACCGCGAGCGCACCTACTTTCCGAAACTGGCGCTTGTGCAGATCGCGGCGGCGGGCGAGATCGTGCTCATCGACCCACTCGCGTGCGACCTGCAGCCATTGAAGGCACTGTTCGACAGCGCGTCGATTGCTGTGGTGCACGCGGCGCAACAAGACCTCGATGTGCTCACGCACGCGATTCGCGCGATACCTAGCCACCTGTACGACACCCAGTTGGCCGCTGGCTTTCTCGGGTACAGCACGCCCTCATTGGTCTCGCTGCTCCAAGGCGAACTGCGCGTCACTGCCGCCAAGGGCGATCGCCTCACCGATTGGCTGCGGCGGCCGTTGTCCGAAGATCAGTGCAGCTATGCCGCGAGCGATGTAGCACATTTGTTGCAGTTACAGGACACGCTGATGGCGAAACTGGAAGCAGAGGGGCGCGCTCAATGGGTAGCCGACGCGTGCGAAGAGTTGCGCACACGCCCAGTCGGTGGCACTGATCCAGACCTTGCATACACGCGGTTGAAGGATGTCCGCATCCTCAAGCCGCGCGCTCGCGGTGTTGCGCGTGCGGTAGCCGCTTGGCGCGAGCGGCGAGCGATGTCGATCGACTCGCCAGTGCGACAAGTGTTGCCTGATCTGGCGATTCTCGGAATTGCACAGAAGCAGCCGCGTACGGTTCAAGAACTTGGTCAAGCGCGCGGTGTCGACGACCGTCACACTCGCGGCGTCATCGCCAAAGACTTACTTGCTGCGGTCGAAGCCGGGCTCGCCGACGAATCGCCACCTGTTGCAGCCGATGGCGACGACCTGGATCGTGGCATGCGGCCAGCGGTGACATTGGTGTCGGCGTGGGTGAGCGAGGTTGCCCGTCAGCAGCGCATTGATGTCGGGCTGTTGGCTACGCGTCACGATCTGGTGGCGTTGCTGCGCGGCGATCGCGAGGCGCGGTTGGCGAGCGGCTGGCGTGGGGAACTGCTGGGTGAAGGAATCCGGCGGCTCGTCGCCGGAGAGGCCGCGCTGACCTTCGACGGCCACGGCGGGCTCAATCTGATTGACGTGCCATAACTCGGCGCAGCTTCGCCCACAACTTGTCGAAGGCCTCCGAGACGTCGGTGCTGCGCGCGCCATAACTGTGAATCGGTCGGCGTTCACCGATTGCCTGGTTGACGATGACTCGCTGCGGGACCACTGGTTGCCAAATGGCGCGTTTGCCGACGGTACGAATGAGTTCGTCGTAGCGTCGCTCGGCTTCACTGCTCCACGCCGGAACCTTGTTGACGATGACACCGGTGAGTTCGAGTTCGCCGTTGTACGAATCCCACACTTCGTCGACGAGGTCGGCGACGGCCCCAATACCGCGCAGGCTGAGAGCCGACGGTTCGACGACGATCACCGCGTGGTGGGCGGCGGTGAGGCCAGCGGTCGTGAGTGCGGCAAGCGACGGCGGGCAATCGATCAGCACCGCATGGAACTCTTCGCTCACCTCGAGTAGCGCCTCGCCAAGCCGCGCAGGAGTGTTGCCGTGGTCGCGGGCCATCAATCGTGGCGAAGCGGGAAGCACCCACACGTTGTCACCCCACGCCGACGGCTGGATCGCCTTGGCGGCGCCGGTGCGGCCCATGACCTCAGCCGTGGAGATCTCGACCTCCGCCGGATTGAGCCCCAGCACCCAGGTGCTGGATGCCTGGGGATCGAGATCCACGACGAGCACCTTGTGCCCGGCGGCGTCCGCGGCAGAAGCGAGTCCGAGCGTGACGGTCGTCTTGCCGACGCCGCCCTTCTGGTTGAGAACTGCGACGATGTTTCCCATGGCTACATCGTGCCACTCCTGCGAGCCACCAACGCAACGCTCGCTGGCATTTTGGTGCCGAGGGTCGTGCCCTCAAGGCCCGGGTCCGTGCACAGAATGACTGTTGCTCCCTGGAGGTCCGCAATCGGTCGTTCAATGCCTTGCGGTTCCCCCGTGGGATTGATGTACACGAGCCAGGTGTCCGCACCGTCGCAGCGCTCCCAGGCGAGCAGGCCAGGCGATCCGTCGAGCAATCGGAACGAGTCAGGCTCCAGGCCAGCCGCGTGAAGGGCCGGCGTGTCGCGGCGCAGCTGTAGAAGTCGTCGATAGAAGTGCAACGTCGAGTTGCCGTCGTCGCGCTGTGTGGCCACATTCCGCTGGTCAGCCTCTGGCGCAAACGGCAGCGCCAAGGCTGCCAGCGCCGCTTCGTTCCAACCATGAGGTGGTGTTGCGTCCCAAGGGATCGGCGCTCGGCATCCGTCGCGGCCGCCGGGATCGATCGCGGGCGATACGTCGGCATCAACAAGGCCCAACTCCTCTCCCTGATAGAGGAAAGGTGTACCCGGGAGCGTCAGCACCATCACCGCTGCCATGCGCGCCGCCAACTCGCTGCCTCCGTAGCGCTGGCGATGTCGCGGCACATCGTGGTTCGACAGCACCCAAGTCGGCCATGCACCGCGATCCCGGGTCACTTCGACGGTGCGCGCTATGCGGGTGCGTAACTCGGCTGCATCGAATGGTGCCCACAGGAAACGAAAGTTGAAACAGAGATGGAGCTCGTCGCCGTTCTGATCGTCTCCGTGGTAGGTCGTCATCGCTTGCTCGTCGAGCAGGTACACCTCGCCGACGCTGACCCGTGGTCGGCCAGTGGACAGCGTGTATTCGTCCAGCAGCGACCGGATGTCGCGTAGGTGTTGGTGCGTGCTCGGCTCGTCGTTGTAGGGCACGTGCCCCCAGACCTTCTCCTGGCAGACCGGTGGGTCGTTGCGGGTCAGGTCCTTGCCGAGCAGATGAACGACGTCCATGCGGAAGCCGTCGACACCGCGATCGAGCCAGAAGCGCAACGTGTCCAGCATGGCTGCCACGACCTCGGGGTTGTCCCAATTGAGGTCGGGTTGTTCCTTCAAGAAGCAGCGCAGGTAGTACTGACCACGCTGCTCGTCGAAGGCCCAGGCAGGTTCGCCGCGCGGAAACGAAGCCAACCAGTTGTTCGCCGGCTGATCGCGCCAGACGTACCAGTCGGCCTTCGGGTTGACGCGATCGCGGCGACTTTCGATGAACCACGGATGCTGATCGCTGGTGTGGTTCGGCACCCAGTCGAGGAGGAGTCGCATCCCGCGATGGTGAACCGCGGCGAGCAATTCATCGAACTCGGCAAGCGTGCCAAATCGGGGATCGATCGCGCAGTAGTCGCTGACGTCGTAGCCGCCGTCGGCCATCGGGGAGGTGAAGATTGGCGAGAGCCAGAGCGCGTCGACGCCGAGCCATTGCAGGTAGTCGAGTCGCGCGGCGATTCCGGCCAGCGACCCGTTGCTGAAGGACCGCGGGTACACCTGATAGATCGTCGCCGTCTGCCACCAAATAGGTGACGTGGGCGAAGTCACAGCGTGAGAGGCTGACAGTGTCACAAGATTTTTAGGTCTAGCAGGTAGGCTGGCATTCAATGTCAAATCTCTAGATTCGGGAGCCCTACCGTGAAGAAGGGTCGTCACCGTCGCTTCGAAGAAGCACGGAAACTCAAGCAAGCCGGTCCCAGCGCATTCGATCTGGGTTTCGGTGGAAGTGCACCACGTCAACCCAGCGAAGACGACGAGTACGCCGCGCTAGCGGAGAAGTACGGCGTCACCTTCGACGAGGACGACGAAGAGCTCGACGACTGATTCCCCACGCGGGCCGCCGTATCTGAGCCCGTTCGAGAACTCGGCTTCATGTCCCAGATCGCTACATCACTCCCCATCTCTCAGCTTCGCAACGTCGCGCTCGTCGCGCACGTCGACCACGGCAAGACCACGTTGGTCGACGCATTGCTGCGTGCCACTGGCACATTCGCTGCTCATCAGGCTGTGATCGAGCGAGTCATGGACTCAAACGATCAAGAGCGCGAGCGCGGAATCACCATTCTTGCCAAGGCCGCCTCGATCACGTGGAAGGGCGTCAAGATCAACCTGGTCGACACGCCAGGCCACGCCGATTTCGGTGGCGAGGTCGAGCGGGCGCTCACCATGGTCGACGGCGTATTGCTGCTCGTCGATGCAGCGGAGGGTCCGTTGCCCCAGACCCGCTATGTCCTGCAGAAGGCGCTCTCCCTCGATCTACCGGCGGTCGTGGTCATCAACAAGGTCGATCGCCAAGATGCCCGCGCCGAGGAAGTACTCGACGAGATCTACCAGCTCTTCATCGACCTCGACGCCGGTGATCACCACATCGACTTCGAAATCGTGTCGGCTGTCGCTCGTGAGGGCAGGACGATGAAGGGCGTGGGCATGCCTGGCCCCGACGACGATCTCTCGGCATTGCTCGACACGATCCTCGCTGCCATCCCGGCACCGACAGGCGATGCCTCCGCGCCATTGCAGGCGATGGTGACGCAGCTCGACGCCAGCGATTATCTCGGCCGACTCGCGATCGGGCGGGTGGTCAATGGTGTGATGCGTCGCGGCGAGACGGTCGCGCTGCTCGAAGCAGAGTTTGCCGAGGGGCAGCCGCCGCTCAAGCGCAAGTTGGCGCAACTGATGTCCTTCCACGGCGTAGGTCGCGACGAAGTCGATGAACTGAGCGCTGGCGACCTGTTCGTCGTTGCCGGCTTCCCAGAGGTCGAAATCGGCGACACGATCGCCTCCGTCGACAGCCCGATCGCGCTCCCACGACTGGTCGTCGATGAGCCCGTGCTCCGTATGACCTTCGGCGTCAACACGTCGCCGCTCGCCGGGCGCGACGGCAAGTTTCTCACCAGCCGTCACCTCATCGATCGCTTGAACAAAGAAATTCTCGGCAACGTCTCAATCAAGTTGTTCGAGACCGGCTCACCCGACGTGATCGAAGTTGCCGGCCGCGGCGAATTGCAACTGGCCGTTCTGATCGAAGCGATGCGTCGCGAGGGTTACGAACTGCAGGTCAGTCGTCCGGAAGTCATCACCAAGGAAGTCAACGGCAAGCGCTTCGAACCCCAAGAGCGCGGTGTCTGCGACGTCCCCGACGAATACGTCGGCACGGTCACGCAAGAACTCGCCCCTCGTAAGGGCCGTGTGACCGACCTGCGTGCTGGCGACGCTGGTCGCACCATCGTCACCTTCGAATGCCCAAGCCGCGGCCTGATCGGGTTCCGTTCGTTGCTGCTGACGGCGACTCGCGGTACCGCATTGCTGCACCAACATCACGTCGGCTGGATGCCGTGGGCCGGCGAGATGCCCAGCCCACGCGGGGGAGCGTTGGTCAGCGACCGCCTCGGCGTCACCACGGGATATGCGCTCGACAAGCTGCAACTCAGCGGCCAGTTCTTCGTTAACCCTGGTGAGCAGGTGTACGAAGGCATGGTCGTCGGCGAGTCCGCCCGCGACGACGAGATGGTGATCAACGCCGTGCGCGCGAAAGAGAAGAACAACATTCGTACGCATAGCCACGACGACGCCGTGAAGTTGCCGACTCCGCGCATCCACACGCTGGAGACGGCCATCGAATGGATCGTCGACGACGAGCTCGTTGAGGTGACACCGAAGGCCATCCGCGTCCGCAAGCGTTACCTTGCGCTGGAAGATCGCCGTAAGTCGAACAAGAAGGTCAGCGCTTAATCGTCAGCGCTTAACGGTCCGCGCTTGACGGCCGGGTGCGGAAGTGGAATCCACTCGTTGCGTTCGATCAGCCCCAACAACTTCGCATACACCTTGGCGCCGACCATCTCGATGATTTCGTCGCGGAGGTATTGATAGGTGGGTACGCCACCGACGAAGGCCTCGTCGGTTTCGGTGCACCACCAGTGAAACTCCTCGCCGCCTTCGCCCCAATCACGGCGCTTCCATTCACGAATCGTGGTGGTGACGTAGCCGTATTCGTCGATGGAATCCTCGAGGCGCAGCGGCAATTGCCAGCAGACGTCGGGCTTCCAGTCCATCGGTCGCTCGCCGACTTCCAGGGCGGCGATGTGAAAGGCGCAACCGACACCGCCTTCGAAGCCGGGACGATTGAGGAAGATGCAAGCGCCATCGACGAGGCGCGTCATGGTGACACCGTCTTCTTTCGCGAGGAAGCCCTTCGGCCCCTCACCCTTCTTCTTGAACTGCCAATGCCGCTTCTTCAGTCGCGCCGCTGCTTTGACAACGGTCTCCAGATCCTTCTTGTCGCCGAAGTGTGCGCCGTAGCTGCAGCACCCTTGCGACAGCTCGGTGGCGTCGTCGTCGAGCACGCCCTTGCAACCACTGCCAAAGATGCAGCTCCATCGGCTGCGCAGAAACGTGGCATCGAAGACCCATGTGCGCTGCGTCTTGTCGTCTTCGAAACTGATCCATTCGTGGGTGTCGATCGGCACAGGTGGCGACGCTAGCAACCCGACAACGATTAACACCGCCTTGCCGAGACAGCGTCATCGGTAGGCTGGCGTGAAATGAGCAAGCCCTCGCCATCGTCGCCACCGCAGACCGCTGATGAACTGCGCACAGCCTTTCTCGACTACTTCGTCGACAAGGCCCACTCGGTCGTCCCATCGGCGAGCCTCATCCCTCACGACCCGACCGTGCTGTTCACCGTTGCCGGCATGGTGCCGTTCAAGCCCTACTTCGTCGGTGACGAGGCGCCGCCGTACTCGCGTGCGGTCAGCTCGCAGAAGTGCGCACGCGCTGGCGGCAAGCACAACGACCTCGACGACGTTGGTCGCACGAAGCGTCACCTGGTGTTCTTCGAAATGCTCGGCAACTTCAGCTTCGGCGACTACTTCAAGAAGGAAATCATTCCGTGGAGTTGGGAGCTGACGACCGAGACGTTTGGCCTCGATGGCGACCGCTTGTGGATCACAGTGCACGAAAGCGACGACGAAGCCGAAGCAATCTGGCACGAAGAAGTCGGTGTGCCGATGAACCGTATTCAGCGGCTTGGCGATAAGGACAACTTCTGGCAGATGGGCGACACCGGCCCCTGCGGTCCGTGTAGCGAGATCCATATCGACCGGGGCCCGGCATTCGGACCCGACGGTGGGCCGCTCGGCGACCCGCAGGGCGACCGTTTCATGGAGTTCTGGAACCTGGTTTTCATGCAGTACAACCAGACCGCCGATGGAAACCGCACGTTGTTGCCAAAGCCGAGCATCGACACCGGCCTTGGGCTCGAGCGGATGCTGTGCCTACTGCAAGGTGTCGACGCTGTGTGGGAGACCACGCTGATGCAGCCGCTGATCGATCAGGCGTGCTCGCTCACTGGGCGTCGCTATCTCGCTGGCGATTACAACGACCGAGACAGCTTCTCAATGCGCGTGCTCGCCGAGCATGCGCGCTCGTCAGCGATGTTGGTCAGCGACGGAGTCTTCCCCAGCAACGAGGGGCGCGGCTATGTACTGCGACGCATCATTCGTCGCGCCGTGCGCTACGCATACCTGCTCGGTACCGAGCATCTCGTCATGCCGACGCTCGTCGACACGGCGGTCAGCGTGATGGGCAACGCCTATCCCGATGTGCTGAAGAACCGTGACTTCATCGTCGGCGTGCTCACGCGCGAGGAAGAGCGCTTCCGCCAAACGCTGAAGACCGGCCTTGCCATCCTGGAAGACGAACTCACGACGCACACGGATGCGTTACCCGGCAACACTGCCTTCCTGCTGCACGACACGTACGGGTTTCCCCTGGAACTGACTGAAGAGATCGCGGCCGAACGTGGGGTCAAGGTGGCGACCGCCGAGTTCGACTCCGAGATGAAGTCGCAGCGCGAGCGCGCCAAGGCTGGCCGTAAGGGTGCCGCCGCCGATGGCGACCGCGTCGACAGCTACCGCGAGGTACTCGACCAATTCGGTACGACAGAGTTCGTCGGCTACACCCACGATGAATCGTCGTCGCGTGTTCTTGCGGTCCTGGCCGTCGAGGACGGCACCGATGATGTCGAGGTCTTCCTCAATCGCACGCCGTTCTATGCGGAGAGCGGCGGACAGGTCGGCGACACCGGAACCATCACCACGGTTTCCCCCGACGGCAGCACCGGCGAACTGCAGGTCATCGACACCACGTTTGCGTTGCCCGGTCTACGCCGCCACCTTGTTCGTGTGGTGAGTGGCAGCGTTGCGTCTGGGGCCGACGCGACTGCGCGCATCGACGTCGCTCGTCGCGATGCGATCCGTCGCAACCACACGGCCACCCACATTCTTCATCACGCTCTGCGCACCGTGCTCGGTGATCATGTCAAGCAAGCTGGCTCGCTGGTCGGGCCCGACCGTCTGCGTTTCGATTTCAGTCACTACGAGGCGGTCACGGCGCAGGAAGTCAACCGCATCGAGGAGATCGCGAACGGCGAGACGTTGTCGAACGCTCCGGCTCGTGTCTTCGAGACGACGAAGGACGAAGCGACTGCTCTCGGCGCGATTGCCTTCTTCGGTGACAAATACGGCGATGTCGTGCGCGTGCTTGAGGTCGGTAGCTCGATCGAGTTGTGCGGCGGCACCCACGTGCGTGCGGCCGGCGACATCGGTGCGATCAAGGTGATTGGCGAGAGCAGCATTGGCAGCAACCTTCGGCGCATCGAGGCAACGACGGGCGCGAACACAGTTCGATTGATGCAGCGCGAAGCCAATGCAGTCGCCGAGGCAGCACGTCTAGTTGGTGCTGGCCCCGACGACCTCGTCGCTGGTGTGCAACGTCGAATCGACGAGATCAAGTCGCTCAACGACGAGTTGAAGGTTCTGCGAGGTCGGCTCGCGGCCGGCCGTGCCAGCGAGATCGCCGCAACGGGTGTCAATGGTCGGATCGTCGCGCGCGTGGACGATCTGTCGCCTGCGGATCTGCGAGATCTTGCGATCGCCGTTCGCCAGCAGCCGGGCATCGACATTGTCGTACTCGGCGGTGTCAGCGCCAGCGGAGGGGCATCGTTGGTCGCGGCCGTGCGACCGGCGAGCGGGCGCGTAGCTAGCGACCTGATCAAGAACGCCGCGAAAGCCGTTGGCGGCGGCGGTGGGGGCAAGGGCGACATTGTCGCCGCTGGCGGCAAGAATCCGGAGGGCATCGACGAAGCTCTCGCGATTGCACAGACGGCGGCGTCCGCGAGCGTATGACGCAGGCGCAAGTCGGCCGAGCACTCGGCGTCGACCTCGGCTCGAAACGGATCGGCATCGCCGTCAGCGACCCGTCCGGCACAATCGCATCTCCGCTCACGATGGTCAGTCGCTCAGGCTCACAACGTCGCGATCACGCAGCGATCGCATCGTTGGCCGCCGAAGAGCAAGTCACGACGATCGTTGTTGGCTTGCCATTGAACATGAACGGGACGGTTGGGCCGGCGGCGAAGGCTGCCATAAAGGAGGCGGAGGCCTTAGCTACGGTGGTGCCCATGCCGGTAGTCACCTTCGACGAGCGGCGCACAACGGTTACTGCCGACCGCGCGCTGATGGAAGGTGGAATCGGAGCCCAGGCGCGACGAAAGCTCGTGGACAAGGTCGCCGCGGCAGTCATGTTGCAACACTGGCTCGACTCGGGTGCCCCTCAATGACATACGTCGATGACCGCAATTGGCAGGCCGACGAGTGGGACGAGACCGGTCAGATCGACGTATCGCTATTGGAGCGACCGCGCCAACAGCGCCCGCGCATCAAATGGTTCGTGTGGGCGGCGGTCTACCTCGCCATGGCCGGCGTTGTTGCCGCCGGGCTGACCGGGCTTTGGTACACCGAGCAAGTCAACCCGAGCGGAGATGCGGGCGATCCGATCAGCTTCACGGTCAATGAGGACGACACGCTCGAGACTTTGGGTCTGCGGTTGCAGGAGGAAAACCTGATCGAAAGTGCTGGTGTCTTCGATTGGTACGTCGATCATCACGGCGGGCTGGAACTGACTCCCGGCTATTACCAACTGCGTCCGAACGATCACATGGGCAACATCATGCGAGTGTTGCGCACGCCGCCATCGGAGACGTTTACCAAGGTGACGTTCCCTGAAGGCTTCACGATCGAGCGGATGGCGTTGCGACTGGAAGAGAAGGTCTCGCGGCTAGCGGCCATCGAGTTCGAGGAGGCTGCTGCCAACGGAATATTGCGCTCTGCTTACCAGCCCGAGGGTGTGACAAGTCTGGAAGGCCTGCTGTTCCCCGATACGTATCAGGTGTCGAATGGCGAGACTGAAGCAGAAGTGGTGCGACGAATGCTCCGCCTGATGGAGCGCGTCGGCACGCAGTTGAACATCGACGAGCGTGCCGCGGGACTCGGCATGACGCCGTATCAGATCCTCATCATCGCGAGCATCATCGAGCGCGAAGCGCGACTGCCAGAAGATCGTTCGAAGATTGCTCGCGTGATCTACAACCGGATGTTCATCGGAATGCCGCTACAGATTGATGCCACGCTGCTGTATCAGCAGCCGCCCGACTCGTCGCCGACCGCCTTGCGCGACATCGATACGCCGTACAACACGTACCTGCACGTCGGACTGCCCCCGACGCCGATCGCGAACCCCGGTCGGGCCAGCATTGAGGCTGCGCTCAACCCGTCACCGAATCCGTCGCTCGGCGATCCGCTATGTGCCGGGCTGGCGGACGGACAGTGCGTGTACCTGTTCTACGTTCTGGCGGACGAGGACGGCGGCCACGCGTTTGCGGCGACATTCGAACAACACGAAGCGAACGTCGCCGCCGCCCGCGAGAAGGGTTTGCTGTGATTACTGCCGGCACGCGGGTTGCCGCGGTAATTGGCAGTCCCGTTCGACACAGTCTGTCTCCGGCGCTACACAACGCCGCCTTCGCGCAACTCGGACTCAATTGGGTTTACCTCGCGTTCGAGGTTGCACCGGGTGATGCGGTAGCCGCGCTCAACGCGATGCGTGTGTTGGGGTTCGGCGGGCTGTCGGTCACGATGCCCCACAAGGAGGCTGTCGCCGATGCAGTCGATGCGCTGGATCCGGCGGCGCGCGCGTTGCGCAGTGTCAACACAGTGGTCCCAGCTCCCGACGGCTCGTTGATCGGTTACAGCACAGACGGCGAAGGCCTGATCGCGTCGCTGGCGGGCGCCGGAGTTGAAGTCGTAGACCGCACGGTATGCGTGCTGGGCGGTGGTGCAGCGGCACGCGCGATCTGTCGCGCCCTCGCGTGCGCGGGTGCCGCGCGAGTTGTCGTCGTCAACCGCACGCCTGCAGCAGCGGAAGTTGCGGCCGCACTGGCAGTCTCTGATGGCGTTGCCGTCGGATTGGTTGGCACGATGCGGGATGTAGCCGATGCCGACATCGTGATCAACGCCACGTCAGTCGGGATGGGCTCCAACGAACTGCCATGCGATCCGGCGCTGCTGCGCGCTGGCCAGGTGGTTGCCGACATCGTGTATCACCCGCGCGAAACAGAATTGCTGCGAGCTGCTCGCGCCGCGGGTGCGGTCGCCATCGAAGGTTTGGGAATGCTCGTCCACCAAGCTGCGCTGCAACAGCAGTTGTGGCACGGTGCGCTTCCCGATGTCGCGGTCATGGCCGCCGCAGTAGCCTGACTTGATGCTGCGCTTCCTGACTGCTGGCGAATCACACGGTCAGGCGTTGGTCGTGATCCTTGAGGGTCTACCTGCAGGGTTGCAGATCACCGTCGAAGAAGTGCAGGACGAAATGGCACGCCGGCGGCTTGGTTACGGTCGCGGGCCGCGGCAGCGCTTCGAGCAGGACGAGATCACTCTGATCGGTGGCGTGCGCCACGGTCGCACGCTGGGCTCGCCGATCGCGATCGAGATCAAAAATAGCGAATGGTTCCGTGACGACAAGTGGCACCAAGAGATGTCGCCAGCACCGGGAGCGACGAAGGATCCGCTGACCAAAGTGCGCCCCGGCCACGCGGACTTGGTCGGGATGCAGAAGTACGGCTTCACCGACGCTCGCGATGTACTCGAGCGGGCAAGTGCGCGCGAGACAGCGGCGCGTGTGGCTGCCGGTGCCGTCGTCAAGAAGTTGCTGGCTGAGTTGGGCACGTCAGTGATCTCGCACGTGATTCAGCTGGGAGCGGCGCGCGCCGAAACCGCGACCCGTCCGAAAGTGATCGATCTGGCAAAAGTTGATGAATCGCCGGTGCGTTGCTTCGATCCTGCCGCTGAGTTGGCGATGGTGCAGCAGGTCAAGGACGCGGCGCAGGACGGCGATTCACTCGGTGGTGTCATAGAAGTTCTCGGATATGGCGTGCCGGTGGGGCTCGGCAGCCATGTGCATTGGGACCGCAAGATCGATGCCGAATTGGCGCGAGCAGTAATGAGTATTCAAGCGGTGAAAGGCGTCGAGATCGGCGACGGCTTCGACGGTGCTGGCCGACGCGGCAGCGTCGCGCACGACGCGATCGTCTGGGACGAGAAAGCTGGCAACTATCGGCGGGAAACGACACACGCTGGCGGTGTCGAAGGCGGGATCACCACTGGTGAACTTTTGGTTGTGCGCGCGGCGATGAAGCCGTTGTCGACGCTGAACAGACCGACGCTGAAGACCGTCGACGTTGTGACCAAGGAAGCGACCGTCAGCTTCAAGGAACGTACCGATGTCACTGCTGTACCCGCAGCGGGAGTGGTCGCCGAGACGATGGTGGCGCTCGTGCTCGCGACCGAAGCGCTACGCAAGTTCGGTGGCGACAGCGTCGCCGAATTCACGCGCAACGCGGCCGCGTTCAAGGCAACCCTTCCGTGAACATGAAGACGTCGCACCTCGTGCTGGTCGGCATGATGGCTGCGGGCAAGACCACGGTCGCGAGATTGGCCGGCGAACGACTCGGCAGGCGCGTGTTCGACAGCGATGAAATGATCGAACAGCGCACTGGTCGTACTGTGCGCGACATCTTCGAGGAAGATGGTGAGCCCGCCTTTCGTGCGCTCGAGACTGAGGTGCTGAATACCGCGCTCAACGCGGACGAGCCAGCGGTGATCGCGGCGGCCGGGGGAGTGGTGCTCAGTGCCGAGAACCGGGCGACGCTGCAGGGTTCGACGGCATGGGTCGTGTGGCTCTGTGCCGATCCAGCAATCCTGCTCGAGCGTGTTCGCAGCGGTGACCACCGCCCACTGCTCGACGGCGATCCGGCCGGAACCTTGCAACGCATGTTCCGCGATCGGGAAGCGCTGTACCGCGAGGTTGCCGACGAGGTTGTCATGGTCGATTCGCTGTCCGTCGACGAAGTCGTCGAGGCGGTTCTGAGTTGATCACCGTTCGGGTTCCGCTCGGGCCGCGCAGCTACGACGTCCTGGTCGGCCACGGCGCCCGCGCCGAACTGGGCGCGCTGCTACCGAAGTCGGCGCGGAGGGTCGCGTTGGTGACGCAAAGCGGGATTCCGTTAGCCGTCGATCCGGGTTTGCCGTTCGAACGCTTCGAAATCGGACACGGCGAGGAACACAAAACCCTGCAAACCATCGAGCAGCTATGTCGTGGTTTCGCTGGCATGGGGCTGACGCGCAACGACGTCGTCGTCAGTGTTGGTGGCGGGATGGTGAGCGATGTGGCCGGGTTCGCGGCGGCGTCGTGGCACCGCGGCGTCGCGGTCGTACACGTCAGCACCACATTGGTCGGCATGGTCGACGCGGCGATTGGTGGCAAGACAGGTGTGAACCTGCCGATCGCCGGTCTTCCCCATGCAGCCGGAATCGGTGGCAAGAATCTGGTCGGTGCGTTTTGGCAGCCGGCGGGAGTGATCTGCGACCTCGACGCACTCAGCACACTTCCGCCGCGCGAGGTCCGCTGCGGTCGCGGCGAGATGGCGAAGTACCACTTCCTGACCGGCGACGATCTATTGGCAATGGATGAAGCGGGCCGAATCGCTCGCTGCGTGCAGATCAAAGCCGACTTCGTGTCCGCCGACGAACGTGAGGGCGGTCGGCGAGCGCTGTTGAACTACGGCCACACGCTGGCACACGCGCTGGAGACCGAGACCAACTACGCGATTGCGCACGGTGAAGCGGTAGCGATCGGGCTGGTCTATGCCGCCCACCTTGCGCAGCGCCTTGGTCGGATTGGCGGCGAGCGGGTGCAGCAGCATTACGACGTCATCGGCGGCGCATATGAACTCGCGACGGAGCTGCCGAAGGGAGTTCCCCCCGATCGTCTGGTCGCACTGATGGGGCTGGACAAGAAGGTGCTCGGCGATGGCCTCACCTTCGTGCTCGACGGTCCGAACGGTGTCGAGGTCGTCACGGATGTGTCCCCGTCGGATGCACTTGCTGCACTCGAAGAACTGTCGGCGTGACGCCAGAGATCACCACCGATCGGCTGCTACTTCGTGGATGGCGTGAAAGCGACAGGTTGCCGTACGCGGCACTCAACGCTGATCCGGAAGTGATGCGACACTTTCCATCGACGCTGACGCGCGAGCAGAGCGACCAGATGGTCGATCGCATCGAGGCCGCTTGGGCGGCCAACTCGTTCGGCTTGTGGGCCGTCGAGCGATGCGACAGCAGCGAGTTCATCGGTTTCGTCGGGCTAGCGGCGCCGAGTTGGGTTGCGGACTTTACGCCATGCGTGGAAGTCGGCTGGCGCCTGGGTCGAGCGCATTGGGGTCACGCCTTTGCCCCGGAAGCGGCGCTGGCTGCGGTTGCATTCGGCTTCGAGCATGTAGACCTGCCGAACGACGAAATCGTCAGTTTCACGACGACGAAGAACGTCAACTCGCAGCGAGTGATGCAGAAGATAGGTATGCAGCTCGATCCGTTGCGCGAGTTCGATCACCCGCTCACACCAGGGTGGCGGGAACAGCGCCACGTGTTGTACAGCGTGGAGCGAGCGCGCTGGCGGGTCCGCGTGGCACGATAGGCCTGTGGCCATCATCCTTCTGCTGCACGGCGCGAACCTGAATCTGCTTGGCGAGCGCGAACCTGAGGTGTACGGCACATCGAATCTGGCGGACTACGTGACCGCCACGACGATCGCTGGGAAAGCGGCCGGCCACACCGTCGAGGCCATGCAGAGCAACCATGAGGGCGAGTTGATCGAAGCCATCCACAAAGCGCGCGGTCGGGCCGCGGCCATCATTATCAACCCAGGCGCGTTCACCCATTACGCCTGGGCTATTCACGACGCACTCGCTGCGTTCGACGGGCCAGTTGTCGAGGTGCACATCTCCAATCCGAATGCGCGCGAGCCGTGGAGAAACACCAGCGTTGTTGCGCCAGTCGCCTTGGGTTCGATCGCCGGTTTCGGAATTCATGGCTACGAGCTGGCGGTTGTCGCGGTGTCGCGAGTACTCGCGGGCAAATGACCATCGTCGACCGCGTCCAACGGGTACGTGCGCGTCTGGCGGCCACGGCGAAGACCGACGCGATGTTGGTGAGCGACATCAACAACATCCGTTGGTTAACGGGTTTCACCGGATCGAACGGTTGGGTCGTGCTGCACCCCGAAGGTTTGACGTTCATCACTGACGGGCGCTACGGCCAACAGGCGGCCCGCCAGATGGCCGCGGTGGGTGTGTGTGGCGATGTGCTGGTTGGCGCGACCTCGCCACAGGTGATGGATCACATCGCGACCATTTGCGGGCGCTTCACGCGCGTTGCGTTCGAAGCGGCGCACGTCACGTTTGCCCAGCACGCGCAGTACGAGCAGGCGATTACTAGCGAGCTGGTGCCGGTGAGCGGCGTGATTGAGGCCGAACGTCGGGTTAAGGACGCCGACGAGATCGAACGGATGGCCGAGGCCTGCCGTATCGCGGATCAGGCACTCGCGGAAGTGGCGCCAACGCTTGGCGATGGGCTGACTGAAGCGGACGTCCGCAACCGACTCGAGACGCGCATGCGCGATCTGGGCGCCATCGGACCGAGCTACGAGACGATCGTCGCCACCGGACCGGTCAACGCTGCGCTGCCGCACCATCGACCGACGCCAACGCTGATCGAGGATGGACATACCGTCATCATCGATGTCGGTGCACTGGTCGATGGATACCACAGCGACATGACACGAACTTTTTTCATTGGCGAACCGTCGCCGTTGCAGCAAGAGCTATACGACGTGGTGCTGGCGTCGCAGCGCGCCGGTGTCGCTGCGGTGGCGGCGGGAATCAGCACTAAGGAGCTGGACGGCGTCTGTCGACGGGTCATCGAAGAAGCTGGCTACGGGGACTGGTTCACGCACGGCACCGGCCACGGGGTGGGTCTCTTGATCCACGAAGACCCGTTCATCAACCGCGCTGGCGACACAATTTTGCAGGTTGGCGACGTGGTGACCGTCGAACCTGGCGTCTACCATGAAGGCTTCGGCGGCATTCGTATCGAGGATCTGGTGGTCGTCACCAGCGATGGGTGCCGCGTACTCACAGCCTCTCCTAAGGATTCCCCGTGCCTGCCATCACCACCAACGACCTAAAGAACGGCATCACGCTCGAGCTCGACAACGGACTTTTCCAGGTCGTCGAGTTCCAGCACGTCAAGCCCGGTAAGGGTGGTGCGTTCGTGCGTACGAAGCTGCGCAACCTGAAGAACGGCAGCGTCTTCGATCGCACCTTTAACGCTGGAATTCGCGTCGAGCAAGCAGTCCTCGAGAAGAAGGACATGCAGTTCCTTTACCGCGATGGCGACGACTACGTCTTTATGGATATGGAGTCCTACGACCAGCAGAGCGTGGCCCCGGTCGCCCTTGGTGATGCAGCCGACTACATGGTCGAGAACTCGGTAGCGATTATTGCGTTTCACAACGGCGAGATTGTGACCGTTGAGATTCCGGCATCCGTCGAACTGGCGATCGCCGACACCGACCCTGGCATCCAGGGCGACCGCGTCAGCGGCGCGCGCAAGCCAGCGACACTCGAGACCGGCAAGGTGATTCAGGTTCCTCTGTTCATCAACATCGGCGACAAGGTCAAGGTCGACACTCGCTCCGGCGAATACATCACGCGGGTCTGACGCATGGCCCAGCGCGGTCGCCGCGGTTCTCGGTCAGAAGGCAGTGTGCAACATCCCGATGACCGCACCGATGCTCGTGAGCGGGCGCTCATCCTGTTGTACGAGGCCGAGTCGAAGGCGGTCCCACCGCATGAGGTGCTCGCCTCTCAGGTGCTGCCAATCGACGACTTGACGCGGGTGCTGGTCGAAGGTGTCGAGACGAATCAGCAACGGCTCGACAGCGCGATCTCTGATCACGCCAAAGGCTGGACGCTGGCGCGCATGCCGTCGATCGATCGCAATGTCTTGCGCATCGCCGGGTTCGAGCTGCTCGGCCTGCCGGAGGTTCCCGTTGCGGTCGTACTCGACGAAGCCGTTGAGCTCGCGAAGCGATTTAGCACCGAGGACTCCGGTCGCTTTGTGAACGGCGTGCTGTCGGCGCTGGCACCATTACTGCGCGGGCCGCAGTCTTGAAGTCGCCAGCTTCGGTAAGTCTCGGTCCGTCGCTGCGCAAAGTGTTGCAAAGATTCACCATTTGGCAGCTGCTCTTGACGTTCGTGGTCATGTTCTACGTCATCTATTTCACAGCGATGAGTCTCGACCGCCATCACGGTCTCGCCACATCGACATACGACGTCGCGCTTTATGAACAAGGTCTTTGGCTGCTTTCTCACGGTAAAGCACCCTTCGTTACGTTGATGGGTCGCAATCTGTTCGGCGACCACGCGTCGTTCATCCTCATTTTTCTGGTGCCGATATACCGGCTGTTCCCTGATGCGGGAACGCTCTTTTTCGTCCAAAGCCTGGTGATAGGCCTCGGTGCTGTGCCGATCTTCCTCGCGGCGCGGCGGCGTCTAGCCAGCGAGGCGATGGCGTTTGTCATGGCCGTCTGCTTTCTACTGCACCCAGCGGTGGGGTGGACGAACTTGGAGAACTTTCATCCGGACAGTTTCCTCGTTCTTTTTGTGGGGATGGCCATATATGCCGCGCTCGAGCGCAGGTGGCGGATGTATTGGGTGTTCGTCGTGCTCACGCTTCTGGTCAAAGAAGACGTCGTGCTGGTCGTTCTGCCGCTGGCGGCGTGGGTGGCGATGCGTCGGGACCGTCGTATTGGTGTTGCAACCGCCGTAGTAACTGTGTCGGCCACGCTGATCGCCATGTTTCTGGTGATGCGTTCACTGATCGGTGTTCCGACGCGAAATGCTTGGCGAATTCCTTTCGGCGGGCCCGGCGGTCTCGCGCGCGAGGTCGTCGCACGGCCAGGCAACGTTATTGAGCACCTTCGTGGCGACGGCCGTCCTTTCTACTTGTGGCAGATGGCCTTCCCCATGGCGTTTGTGTTTCTAAGACGTCCAGGTGTCGCCGCGATCAGTTTTCTCGTTCTGTTCACCAACATCCTCAGCACCTTCGGCTACCAGTACAACGTCGAGTATCACTACTCGCTGATCGCAGTCCCGGCGATCGTCATTGGCACCGTGTATGCAATCGAGCAGCTCGGCCAGCGTGGGAAGCGCCGGCTCGTGGCCGGTATCGCCGTGACCTCGGTGTGGTCGTGCTTGATGTGGGGGGCGGTGCCGGTCGGCGCAATCCTTATGCCGGGTGCCGAAGACCCGATCGGGCGCGACTTGCCCGCGTCGTGGTCGCCGGACGACGAGTCGGCCATCGCTGCTCGCGAGATGTTCGCCCTCGTCCCTGCGAATGCGTCGGTGTCCGCACACCACACCCTCACACCGCACCTCGCCAATCGCGAAGCGATCTACCAATTCCCCAACCCTTTTCGGGTTGTGCTCTATGGGGTAGGGGATTCATTGGAGGATGCGCGCGCCTGCGTGCCCGCAGCAGACAAGATCGAGTACGTGCTGCTCGAGGCCCGTTCGACGGAGGCAGTTGCGGAATGGTGGATCGCGGCCGCTGACTTCGAAATTGTCGCCCGGGACGATTTTTGGGTGCTGTACCACCGCGTCGACCACGCGGTGAGCTGCGTATACGGAAACCCCGATGGCTATCGGCATTTAGTGAACGCTGATCCATCGACGCAAAGTCAAACTCAGTGAGGTTTGTGGATGTCTGAGATCGCGGTTGTCGGTGAGCCAACGGACTCGTCGATGAGAATGCGGCGCAAATTGGAGGATTGGCTGCAGTCGCTCGCCATGAAACTCGCCAATATGCACCCGGCCGCGAAGTTGGTGATGTTGGGAGTGATCACCTTCGCATTCGTGTTTGGTCGTCTCGGCGTGCAGAACCACCGCAACTTTGGGACCTGGTCGTACGACATGGGTATCTACGACCAAGGTCTGTGGTTGGTGTCACGCGGCGAGCAATTCATGTCGGTGCGCGGGATGAACTTCTGGGGTCACCACTTCAACTTGATTGCCTTCGCGTTCGCGCCTGCGTATTGGCTCGGCGCCGGACCGGAGTTTTTGTATGTGGTGCAAGCGATCGGCTTGGCCCTCGGCGCAATCCCGACATATCTGATTGCGCGCGACAAGTTGAAGAGTCCGTGGATGGGGCTGTTGTTCGCCGTTGTGTATCTGATGTACGCCCCGGTGCAATGGATCAGTTGGGCGATGTTCCATCCGGAAGCGTTGGTGATCACGCCGTTCTTGTTTGCTTGGTGGTTCGCCACCAAGGAGCGCTGGGGCTGGTTTTTCGCAATGGTGCTGCTGGCGCTGAGCACTCGCGAGGACGTTGCGCTGGCAGTGATCATGATGGGCTTTGTATTGGCGATTTACATGCGACGCGCGCCGGACTATCGGCGTGTGCTGCAGCGTTGTGGCGCGACCGTACTGCTGGCGGCCGTGTGGTACGTCGTCGCAACCAAGCTGGTGCTGCCGTACTTCAACGACGGCAAAGAGCCGTTCTACATCACGTACTTCTACGGCAACTACGGAAACGACACGACCGAGATCCTGAAGACGATCATCACGCACCCGAATCGTGTCGTCAGCGATGCAGTGCAGCACGACCGAATCGTGTTCTACAAGCAAATGTCGTGGCCTCTGGGGTGGGTTTACCTCGCCAATCCGCTCGGTTTGTTGATGGCGTTGCCGCAGCTGCTGGCGAGCGTGATCGGTCTCAGTCCGTACGCACGAATAATTCGCTATCAGTACACGTCGGTGATGATCGCTCCGATCATCATTTCTTCGATTCACGGCGCACACATACTGCTGCGAGCGCGGGTCATGCGAACCGTGCTGCCGATCTGGATGCTGTTGTGCAGCTTCACCTCCAACGTTGCGTGGTCACCGTCGCCGCTCGGTGAAGACGCCAACTACTTCGTGTGGAGCCGCGACCATCCGCGTCACGACTCGTTACGGACGGCGTTGACGTACATTCCCGCCGATGCATCGGTGAGCGCGAGCTATCAGCTGCTACCGCACCTTTCGCATCGCCATGAGATCTACGACTGGCCGAATCCGTTTTGGGCGAGCGTGTGGGGCAACGACGATTGCGATCACCTTCCCGACCCCAAGACCGTCGAGTACGTCGTGCTCGACCTCACCCAGATCGGCGCCAACAACCAAGCGATCTACGATGCGATGCGCCTTCCCGACGGCCCATTCGAAGCCGTGTTCGAGGACCAGAACGTCGTCGTGCTGCATCGGGTTGGCACATCGATGGCGGTCGACGTGAAGCCGCAGGCCGAATCGTGCGCCATCCTGGCCACACGGCACGGCTAACAGCGGCGTATCACCTCCAACGTCAAGTCGTAGAGCGGCATGCCACCGACCAGTTTGGACGCCCACCGCCACCAACCGCGAACAGTCGAGCAGTCGCCGCTGGATCTTCCCGTGCACCGATGACGGGGTCTCGCGCCTGGAGCTGGTTGTTCAGGGATTGGTCGGAACAACCTTGCTTATCTAGACGCCAGCGAACTATGTGCCGCCACCAGGCGTGAGCGTCGAGGTGGTCGACTCTGTCGCGTTGGACCGCTTCAACTCGGATGAGAGCTACCTGACAACGTGGAACCTTGACGAGTACTTCTCGATCACGTCGTGGGACCAGAACGGCGAGGAACTGCTATTGGGGAGCTACTTGTGGAATCGCTTCGACGCAGGGCCCGGCGAGCTAGAACTCGGCGTCAGAGACCAACAAACCGAATCCGACATAGTTCGCATGTCACCGACCAGCACCGCCAACCTCACACACTCTTCATACGACCCTCGCAGACAATGGAACGTTGGTTGCGGTGCTGCGGCGGAACGGGCAATCTAGGAGCTTGCTAGACCTTGACGCCTTCGCTGATCTCGTCCAGTCGAGACGGGCCGAATGGGCTGTCGAGGGCATCGAGGCAAGTTTGCACCGATCGCCGGATGACGGTCGAAACAAGGCGCCCGCTTGGGTGGCGCTGAAGGCCGATGTTCGTGAGGGCATGCTCATCGTCTGGGACTCCGGCGAAGGCGAGCTTCAGTACCTCGGCAACGGGGAAGTGGTCTGCCGCCACCTCGAAGGACTCGACTCACTGGGGGCCCATAGCGCGCTCGCAGATCTTGCGGCCGCAGTTCTTGACCCGGCCGACTGAAGAACCCACCCGCCTATATGCACGATTCGTCGCGGCGTCGACCGACCGACATCGACAACCTCACACATTCTCAAGGACACCCTTCGCCGTGGGAAGGAATCTGGGTCTGATTTCTCCCATTTCAGGTTATGGGTCTGAATTGTCTCGGCCCGCCGTCAGAGTCCGAGATGGAGTCGAAGAGCCTCGTCGAGTGATGCTTGCAGCTCGTCGGCCAGGGTGCCGACAATTGGCCCGATCCGTTCGACTGCGATCGAGCGCACTTGTTCCGCTTGCGCTTTCGAGTCGGATGGCAGTCCGGTTGTTTCGGCGGGTAGCAGGACCTGGAACGGATAGACACGATCGATGCTCGACGTGACGGGCACCACGGTGACGACGCCACGCCCAAGACGTTGGGCGGTGCCATTAGCGCCGTCGTTGCTCACGATGACAGCGGGGCGTTGTTTGTTGGCCTCTGCTCCGCGGGCGGGCTCGAGGTCGACGAGGCAGATCTCACCGCGACGCATCAGGTAATGCCGTCGCTATTGGTTCGATCCCACATAGCGCTGTCGCCACTGCTCTCCCACGTCGCCCAAGCATCTTGGTATGCGTCGCCGAGTTCTGAAGCTCTTAGCAAGCGGACTGCCTTATGGAGCGCAGCGGAACGGGATGAGATGCCGACTCGTTCGGCATATGCATCCAAAAACTCGACGTCGTCGTCGGGGAGACTCACACTGACCTTCATACTTTGATACTACCAATAAAGCTACCTAAGTAGCAACTTCGTGAGCGAGTCGGTTGCGCGGATACAGGAAGCGACAACTATGGTTGTCATGTCCTGCCGAGTGCTCGCAAGCATGGGATTTTCGACGACGACATCCGTCACGCGTACAACCAATGCAATCGCGTCGATCACAGCACCCGATCAGCCCGAATTCACGATGCTCGTCGGGGCTGACGAAGAAGGCCAACTCCTCGAGATCGGTGTCAGCAACCTGATCCATTCCCAATAGCACCCCTCACCGCGGGAGGAATCTGGGGCTGATTTGTCCCATTTCGGCTTCTCGGTCTGAATTGTCTCGGCTTCCGGGAGGATTCAGCCCCAGAACGCGTACCGACACCCGCAACCTGATCCATTCCTAATGGCACCCCTCACTCCCGTCCAACAGTGGGGTTTCTGGTCGGCAGACCGAGCGGTTGATTCTCATCGTCGGCATTGGCGGCTCCCTGGGAGAATTCGCCTTGCGGAAGTTGTGCGAATCGATAGCATGATGTCATGACATCACGACAGACAACTGTGCGGCTTCCTGAGGATCTGGCTGCCGAAGCGGACACCATCGCCCGCGTGAAGGGCACCAGCGTCAACGCACTCATCATCGAGTCACTTGCTGCGGAAGTCGAGCGTGTGCGATCCGATCGCGACTTCACCTCGCGCGCCAAGAAGCTGCTTGATCGAGATCGCGAGATCATCGATCGATTGGCAAAGTGACTCGGTACATCTCGCTCGCCGAGTACTTCTGGCTCGCGGAGCAAGTCACTCGCACCCCGGCCGAGACATTGGCCAAGTCCAGTCGCCTGGACCTGGCGGACTCAGCACTGCACGCGCCCGCGGCGGGATTCGGCGACAAAGACTTCTACCCGGGCGTCTACGACAAGGCAGCGGTGATGGTGTGTCGTCTGGCATGGAATCACCCACTGATCGATGGCAACAAACGCGCGGCGTGGGCAGCGCTCATTCTGTTCGTCGACCTGAACTCGGGCCGATGGACTCCCGACCCGCCCAACGTGGATGAAGCAGAGACGGCGATAGTCGCTGTTGCCAGCCGCAAGCTCAACGAAAGCGAGTTCGCCGACTGGCTACGCGAGCGAGTCAGGTTCGAGGTCTGACGCTTACCAAGGGCATACCCGTCGGCGACGCCAACAGAACTAGTACGGTCGGACTGGAGTGGCTTGCTCGGCCGTTCTGTGAATTGACGTGGGAATGCACGTACGCTCCGCGGGATGGCTATCGATTGTCGCTGGCGCGGCACGTTTACGAGTGTGGAGGCTAACGAACTACACGCGGCCGCGTTCGGGACTCGTGTGTTCACCGACGAGGAGTGGAACTGGGTGGCGCAAACGGCCGAGCACAGCCTGGGATGGGTTACGGCCCGCGATGCGGAAACGCTCGTCGGCTTCGTGAATGTGGTGTGGGACGGCTCAGCGCATGCGTGGCTACAAGACGTCATGGTGAGCCCGGATATCCAGCGGCGAGGCGTCGGGGAACAACTGGTTCACCATGCAACATTGGGTGCGCGCTCCGCCGGATGCGAATGGCTTCACGTCGACTTCGACGACCACCACAGCGCGTTTTACATCGACAGATGTGGGTTCACCCGCGCAGCGGCAGGGCTGCTGCGCCTGAACTAACGTAGAAGTGTCGCAGCACCGTCCAGATCTGCCGATATGCGCAATCGCTGCGGCGTCGACCGACCAGCTTGGGCAACCTCATACATTCTTAAGGACACCCTTCGCCCATGCGGCGGTGGACGCTGGCGACCCTGGAGCGCTTTGGAGTGG
>ENA-ORBV01000525-ORBV01000525.1-microbial-mat-metagenome-genome-assembly--contig:-NODE-525-length-88337-cov-21.049105_pt1 | contig 88337 bp, 67 predicted proteins | sample MGYA00237777_ERZ505514 | MGnify/ENA primary metagenome ERZ505514 (study PRJEB26160, sample SAMN06269048) | microbial mat metagenome | isolation source: Oligotrophic lake microbial mat | place...
GGCGATGGTCTCGGCTATAGCCTTGCCGGACATGGATAACCTGTCCTTCCACTTCCGATTCCCTCGAATTATACACCCCATCCACATGGAAGTCAGTACTGTCCATGTGGACGTTTTTCGGCGACAATCCCAAGCGTTTGCATATCACAGGGGCCAAATTTGCATAAAGCGTGGTGCAACCGTAACCATGTAGGGCATCCAAACACCGCCCCAGTACCGTATCGTTGAGCTGGCTCGATTGAACCCCCTTCCCCAAAAGTTGTTCGGTCGGCTTGCCCTCAAAAAACGTCGGCACCATGTACATTGTCCGCTGCGTAAAACCTAACCCATTTAACATCAAAGCTTTGCACAACAACCCCAAACTCAACACCCGCTCACTACCATCTGTTTGTACATACTTGTCTATCTCCTCTACTATCCCTAATTCGTCTATCATCCCACTTACGATGCCCAAGTGGTCAAGGCTTTTACTGCTGTATGAATTTTCCATCCACAAAGATGGAGATTAATCCTTTTTTCAAATATTTGGCTGGGAAATGTCGGTTGGAAGGAGAACATCGGGTGGTCAGCGTCTCCATTGCCAATCCCTACCAGTTTCCGCGCATCGTAGGTGAAAAAGCCACCATTTTGGATGTTCGGGCAACCGACCAGTCGGGAAGAAAGTTTGTAGTGGAAATGCAAGTTGCCGATAAAACCGGGTTTGATAAACGCGTACAATATTACATCTCGCGGGATTATTCCATGCAGATAGATAAAGGAGAGGACTACCCGCTATTACATCCTGCTTACTTTATTGGGATATTGGATTTTCCTTTTAGCGCTGGCTCAGATTACCATACTCGACATTTAATATTGAATAAAACCACCAGCGAGCATCTGCTGAAAGACATTCAATTTTCTTTTATCGAATTACCCAAGTTTACGAAAGAAATGCACAAATTGGATACGCCGATTGATAAGTGGACGTATTTCATCAAGCATTCGGAAGAACTGAATGTGATCCCTGATTTTGCAAATGAAGATGAGGGTTTAAAAATTGCTTTTATTGAAGCGGATAAGTACCAATGGAGCAAGGAAGAGTTGAAGTCTTATGACAATGTGGGTATTAAAGAACAGGATGAACGAGGAGAAAGAGAGAAGGCAGTTAAAGTAGCTGCCGAAACAGCAGAAAAAAATGCTAAAAAGCAGGTTGCAAAAAAGATGAAAGACAAGGGTATGCCAAACGAAGATATTACAGATTTTACGGGTCTAACAAACGACGAAATTGATAATTTATAAAAATCGCCCAACTTTGTACACGGGTATCGCGTCCATGCTTCGTTGTTTGTCATTTTAAACGAACGCTATTTCATAACGACCAACGGATTTCGAGCGTAAATCCTTCTTAGCCTTACCAAGTTTTTTACCTTTTCCCACATCCGAATGCAATTTAGATTGTTAGTTTTATAATTGAATTTGAATTGCCAAAAGGTTTGAAAAAACTCGTCCAAATTGTGAACGTCCTATCTGCTGCGAATCGTCCCAATCTGATTCAACAATTACAATCGGAAACGTTTGACCTTGTCGTCATCGGCGGAGGCATTACGGGCGCGGGTATTGCGCTGGATGCGGCGGCGCGGGGTATGAAGGTGGCGTTGGTGGAAATGCGCGATTTTGCGTCGGGTACGAGCAGCAAGTCCACGAAGCTGGTGCATGGCGGCTTGCGGTATTTGAAGCAATTGGAAGTGATGCTCGTGCGGGAAGTCGGGCGCGAGCGGGCGGTGGTGCATACTTTAGCGCCGCACTTGGTGACGGCGGAAAAAATGCTGCTTCCACTCATCGAAGGCGGCACGTATGGCAAATGGGCAACGTCTTTGGGATTGCTGATGTACGATTTTTTGGCGGATGTACAAGGAATAGACCGGCGACGGATGTTGACACGCGAAGAAACGTTGGCAGAAGAATCCTTACTACGAAAAGATATAATTGTTGGTGGTGGCTTGTATGCCGAATATCGCACGGATGATGCACGATTGACGATTGAAATTATTAAAACGGCGGCACAGTACGGTGCTTTGAGTTTGAATTATGTAAAGGCAGAGGATTTTTTATATAAAAATGGTAAGATTCAGGGGGTTCGATGTAATGATTTAATTAATAAGGAGAAATTTATAATTAAAGGTACTTTTGTAATAAATGCGGCTGGACCTTGGGTAGATAAATTGCGAAAAAAAGACCAATCTTTACAAGGCAAACGATTATTTCATTCCAAAGGGGTTCATTTAGTTATTCCGCACGAAAAATTGCCTTTGAAACACGCGGTTTATTTTGATGTGTCAGACGGTCGAATGCTTTTTGCGATTCCGCGTTTGCGTACGACTTATATCGGTACGACAGATACGCCTTATAACGGTGATTTAAATCATGTTTTGACGACGAAAGCGGATGTGGATTATATTTTAAATGCAACGAATCAAATGTTTCCGACTGCGAATTTGACGATGGAAGACGTGGAATCAAGTTGGGCGGGTTTGCGTCCTTTGATTTTTGAAGAAGGAAAATCCGCATCGGAAATGTCGCGTAAGGATGAGTTATTTGAATCAGAATCGGGCTTGATTTCTATCGCCGGTGGCAAATTGACAGGTTATCGCAAAATGGCGGAAAAAGTGGTGAACCGGGTAGCAAAGAAGTTTAAAACCCAACATAACCGAGATTTTGAAGTTTGTAAAACGGATAAAATTCAATTGTGTGGTGGTCCGTTTAACGGCGCTGCGGAGGTGAGAGATTACAAAGAAACGATTTGCCAGCGCATTCGCGATTTAGGATTATCAGATTATTACACCCATTATTTAGTTGCAAATTACGGCAAGCAAACGGATACTATTTTAAATCTTTTACCTCAATCTCCATCATTATTACAAGCAGAATTACATTTTTGCCTTCATAATGAACTCGTTTTCAAGCCTTTAGATTTTTTCAATCGCCGCACCGGACGTTTGTATTTTAATATTCAAAGCATTGAACCAGCATTGGATATTATTCTAAAAGATTTCCAGCTATATTTTAATTGGGATGACAATCGTCTCGCGCAAGAACGGGTCGAAGTGCTGGAAGCTATTGGCGAAGTCTCTACTTTTGGAAGATAGGAAGATGGGAGGATAGGATGGAGCGTATTATCCCATGCTCCTATCTTCCAATCCTCCATTATTCCCATCCTCTTATCCTCCTACCTTAATCATCCGCTTCGTCTTCACCTGATTCCCCACTTGCAAACGATAGAAATAAATACCGCTCGCCAGATTAGAACCATTAAATTGCACTTGATGCTCGCCGCCGTTCAAACGTTTGTTGAACAACACTTGCAACTCACTGCCCATCGCATCAAACACACTCAGGCGCACCGAAGCGTCTTCTGGCAGTTTGAATGTAATATTTGTAATATCGCTAAATGGATTCGGATAATTGCTAACTTCTATCAAGTCGGCATTCGGTAATTCTTGTATCGCAGTCGTTGCATTGCAATTGCGTAACACTGGCAAGTAACGAAATCCTTCGTGTAGTAGCGCTTTGGCATCCAATTCCGTCGCGCCAAACCAATCCATCAAAATCGAGCCGTAAATATCACGGAAGTCATGTTGCATTGCCACGCCTTCGTCCTTGCCAATATCAGCGGTGATTGCTGGGTTCTCCCCCAAAATGCCCGGATTCACACATGAACCGAATAACATAAGTGGAGCCGCTGTGCCGTGATCCGTGCCTTCGCCTTCATTCGAGCGAATGCGACGACCAAATTCGGAAAAAGTCATGCCGACCACGCGCTGTTCCAAGCCTAATAGTTTCAAATCATTCTGAAAAGCACTGATGGCATCTGATAATAATTTCAACAGATTCGCGTGTTCGCCGGTCGTGGTATCGCTGGCAATCACTTGATTCGAGTGCGTATCAAAGCCGCCAATATTTACCACATATACTTTCGTTTTCAAACCACCGGCGATGAGCAGTGCCACATTTTTCAATTGACCTGCCAACTTATTATTTTCAGGATAGGTGACTTTATTCTTACCAATATTTGCAGCATCTGTGATGGAGTCCGCGTAAGCATTCGTTTGTGCGATGGACGAGCGTAAGAAAGAAAGTTCCCGTCCATAAGGCGTGTTGGGTGGCGTAGTACCTCCTGCTTCTGTAAGTGGAAAAAGATTGAACGGATTTTCCAGCGTCATGCTGTAATTACTGACTGTACCCTGACAAGTCTGCGAAACAATACTGCCCATCGTAATGGCAAACGGATGCGGATGCTCGGCACTCGGATAGCCAGTCGGGTATTCTGGATAATCTTCTTCAAAATCACGTCCGAGCCAGCCCGTATTCCAAAATTTATTGGAGGGAGAACCAGATGTCCAAATGTCCGTCGAACGGAAGTGCGAGCGGTTTTGATTGGGATAACCCGCGGCTTGTACCACGGTCAATTTTCCAGCATCGTATAAAGATTTGACACCCGTCATGGTTGGATGTACCCCAACTTTATTGGTCAGCGCCGCTACTTTATTTTCGGGGAGCATGATGTTCGGGCGCACAGATGCGAGTCCAGCGTATTGGTCGCGTGGGATGACCATATTCAACCCATCATTACCGCCGTTCATTTGCACGAGCACGAGGACGCGGTCGGATTCTGGGTCGAGAAAGTTGAATAAAGATGATTTTGGCATCGCCGCTAACTGCATTCCATTCAAAAACATGGGAAGCGTAGCCGCAGCGCCGGCAGTTTTTATAAAATTTCTTCTTTTCATTTTTTTTGTGTTAAAGTGTTTAAGTGTTCACGTGTTCGCGTGTGTTATCAGCACAACTTGTCCCGTAAAGCGGGATCAGCACATTGGCACATCAGCGCATTAAAATTAGCTCAAATAAAACTCCGGCATGGTCAGCATCGCTTTCAGCAAGTTGCGCAGTTTGGTTTCGATGGCTTTCGCCAACGTCGTATCCATCGGTTTTTCTAAGTATTCGGTGTATTCTACGCCCCATTCATAATCTGGCAAGCCGGGAATCAGAATCTCTTTGAGTGCGGTAAGCTGTGCAGCGGTTAGTGGTTGAGGGAAGAGAATTTTAGCGAATTCTTCCACGACATGGATTGGATTCGTTGGGTCGTCCAACGTTTTAGCCAATTTCAACACATCAATCTTAACCCGAAAGTTATTCACATTATAACCATTGCCAATCATGGTATTGGTATAATTCATGCGCGGCGCGAGCGTGGAAGCATTAATCCAGATGCGATAAAAAGCAGGTTCTTGATAATACGCTTTCCAACCGGCTACATCTGGTACATTATAATATTCCATTTGCATGATCGGACCGAGGCGGAATAGGACTAACCAAGCATTATACTGAGGTGCTAAATCCGTTGGGAACGCAACTTGTAAGGGTTTGAAAGCGGAAGCAATAAAGTCCAGCGGATTTTTAATTAGCGGACCCACATTCAGAATATTATAAAAATGGTCACTTTTTAATAAAGCTTGTAATACAGGTTTAATATTATAATTATTATCAATCAAGAGTTGCGCCATTGGTGCAATGACGTTTTGCTCGGTCGCTGCATCAATTTCATAATATACAAACCAGCGATATAACTTCCGGCTGATAAATTTGGATACTTCTGCTTTTTGAAAAATAATGTCCACTAAATCCGAATATTCCTTATCGCCTTTGTTGGCAACGGTCACATTGTTGAAGCGGTGCGAAAGTTGCTTTACGCTGGTATCATGTCTATCGGCTTGAAAATACGAACCAACCGTCATTGCTGGGTCATTGGAATAATGTCCTTTATCGCGCCAGCCGGTCAGCACTTTTGCCATCGCCAGTACATCCTGCTCCGTAAACGTGGTGTAATCGCCAGGACCTGCTAAGTCACCTTTTCCAAGTGTAAATAGCTCCATCAGTTCCCGGGCATAATTTTCATTGGGTGCTAATTTCGTGTTCTGATTGCCATTCAACATTCGTAGCATCGCCGGGTCAATCGTGATGGCTTTCACCAAATCGCGGAAATTGCCCCACGCGAACGTGCGCAAGGTATTGGCATACACGTACAAAAACTTCGGGTCGTTGATATTCATCGTGTTGAGCGCGAAGTGATTGTGCCAGAACAAAGTCAATTTTTCTCGAATCGAAACGCCTTCATTGAGCATCAAACCCATCGTCCAGCCGCGCAGGCTCTGGTTCCGATACGTGCGTACGTTGTTCGAATTGTTGTAAGGTGCGTTTATCCAAGTAGAGCCAATCGGCACGGTCGGGTCTTCGGCATAATTGTGGTTGACGGGCGGTGCCGGCATTGGTAAGTCCTTGAATAACAAGGTAATCGTGGCGTTCAAACCTTTGGTAGTCGCTTCCTTGATTTGGGGATACGTGGGTCCGAATGTAGCGCGGCGCAAGAGATGCGCGGCTTGTTCAAACGTCCAAGTGCCGGTATAAGGTGCGAGCGTGCCGGGCGGCGGTGAGAACAACGTTTGCGTTGCGGTCTCTTCCTGTTTGCGCCCCAGCAAGGTAGCGAGCGTAGCTCTTCTATCCATAATGTTGAAGAATTTATGGTTTTGGAAAATGCGTTTTTTTAGATGCCAGATTAGGAGATGCCAGATGCCAGATATTGGACTTCCCTATTAGCGTGTACTTGGGGCATTTTTACCGTAGGGTTTGCAAAGGACACAGAGCGTCCGATACAATAAACTATTTTGCGTAAATTTTGATAACCAGCGTGTAAACTGGAGACTGGAATAATAATCTAAATGCAAATTAATTCGTAAACAGCGATTAGACTCTTTAAAGATAAAGAAGTTTAATGGTAAGGCAAAATAAGTTTATAGGGTAATATTTTGGGTGATAGGGTCATGGGTTTATAGGGTGAACACGTAACGAAATCACCCTATCAACCCATCCTCCCATCACCCCACTTTCACCATTCGTTTCGTCTTCACTTGATTGCCTACTTGCAAACGGTAAAAATAATTGCCAGCCGGTAAACGAGTGCCATCAAATTGTACTTGATGTATGCCGCTACTCAATTTTTTATCGAATAGCACTTGTAATTCACTGCCTAATGCATCGAACACGCTGAGGCGAATCCGATGTTCTTTTGTTATGGTAAATTCAATTGTGGTGCGGGTTTGAAATGGATTTGGAAAGTTATGAAGTTCTAATTTCTCATTCACAATCGGCTCATCGGTAGAAGTAGTCGTCGCTTCGCAAACGTCCAAAATATCCAATTTTTGAAAATCTTGGTGTAATAAAGTGCGTACCTCCGCTTCTTCTACCTCAAACCAATCCATCAGAATCGAACCATAAATGTCGCGGAAATCAACTACCATTGGCAAACCCTCGCTGGCGGCTGTGTCCATTGAAAGCTCTGGATTGTCGCCGGTAATAACGGGTTTAACACAAGAGCCAAACAAGATAAGCGGCGAGGCTGTGCCGTGGTCGGTACCAAAACTTTCATTCGATTTGATTTTTCGACCAAATTCTGAAAACGTCATTCCAATCACGCGATGGTCCAAACTTTGTTGTTGTAAATCATATTGAAACGTAGCGATGGCGCTCGACAATTGTTCGAGTAAATCCGCATGTTTACCGTAGATGGTTTCGCCTTCCGGCACCTGATTGGCATGGGTATCAAATCCGCCCATACTCACCACGTATACTTTGGTTTGCAAACCGCCAGAAATCAGCAATGCCACGTTTTTCAATTGTTGCGCCAAGCGATTTCGTCCGTTATACTCCGCTCTATTTTTACCCAATCGGGCAGCTTCCGTGATTTTTGCACCATAATCATTCGTCTGCTCAATTGCCAAGCGCAAGAACGCCAACTCATCGCTGTAAGGCGTGTTCATTACCTCATTTTCATCCTCTTCAAAAAGCGGATAAAGATTGAGTGGGTCATTTATCGTCATGCTATAATTGGAGACCAGCCCCTGACAAGTTTCCGACACAATGCTGCCCATCGTGATGGCAAACGGGTGCGGTCGCGCTTCATTCGGATAATTTTTTGGATAATCTGGAAATTGCGTATCGAGATAGCGTCCCATCCAGCCAGTATTCCACGTTTCTCTGGCAGGCGAGCCGGATGTCCAGATGTCAATACCGCGAAAATGCGAGCGATTCTGACCGGGATAACCCACGCTTTGTACAAATCCGGCGCGTCCTTCGTTATACAAAACTTCCAGACTTTTCATGGCGGGGTGCAAACCTACATCGGTCGTCAAGCCAATCACTTGTCGTTCTGGCACCATGATATTGCCGCGCAGCACCGACAGTGCAAAATACTGGTCGCGCGGAATGACCATATTCAAGCCATCATTTCCACCATTCAATTGTATGAGTACCAATACTTTATCCGAATCTGGATTGATAAAATTAAAAATAGAAGATTGAGACATCGCTGAGAGCGGCATTCCATTCAAAAAGAGCGGAAGGGAAGCGGCTGCACCGGCGGTTTTTATGAAGTTTCTTCTTTCCATTGTGTTTGTGTGTTTATGTGTTAGCGTAGCAACTTTGCGGCTTTGCGCCTTTGCGTGAAATTGGCTAACTCAAGAAAAATTCTGGTAAATTCATCAATACCCGTATCAATTGGCGCAGCTTTCCCTCTATCGCCATCGCAAGTTGCATATCCATTGGATTTGCTTCGTAATCCGTGTATTCTACGCCCCATTCATAATCCGGCAAGCCCGGCAGCAAGATTTCTTTCAATAGCTTCAACTGGTTGGCAGTCAATGGTTTCGGGCATAATATTTTGGCGAAATCCGCTACAACTTTGTTCGGGTCATGCGGGTCGTCCAACGTTTTCAAAAACTTAAAGACATCCACTTCCAATCGCATCTCTTCGCCTGCCAGCCCTTCCAAAATAACGGCATTTGCAAAATTCATCCGGCTCGGTAGGGTAGAAGCGTTTATCCACAAGCGGTAGTAGGCAGGCGCTTGATAATACCCTTTCCAACCAGCTACTTCCGGCGGCCGATAATACTCCATTTGCATACTCGGTGTCCGGTCAAAAACGCGATACCACAAGTCGTAGCGATTTTTCAAATTCTCGGGATATACCACCACGCCAAACGTTTTTATGGTCGAAATAACATGGTCTATGGGATTCTTAATCAGCGGACCGACGCTGCGAATATTGAAGAAATGCTCACTTTTTAAAAATGCTTCTAAAACAGGTTTTATATTAAAATCATTGCTAATAAGAAGTTGTGCCATCGGCTCAATAACATCTTGTTCCGTCGTGGCATCTATTTTATAATAAATAAACCAGCGATATAACTTGCGACTGATATGACGCGCCACCTCTGGGCTTTCAAAAATGAGATCAACCACTTGTTTGTATTCTTCCTCGCCGCCGTCGTTTATCGTCGCGTTATTGAAACGGGGAGAGAGTTGCTTGGTCAAAATATCGTGGCGTTCCACATCAAAAAATGACTTAATGGCTTGGTCTGCATCTTTAGTTTCAAAACCTTCTTCGCGCCAGCCAGTGAGTGCACGCGCGATTTCCACAACATCTTCTTCCGTGAAAGTGGTGTAATCGCCCGCACCGACTTGTTCGCCTTTGCCGACGGTGTGCAATTCCAGCAATTCCCGCGCATAATTTTCATTGGGCGCACGCTTTGTGTTTTGATTTCCATTCAACATTCGCAACATCGCTGGGTCAATCGTAATGGCTTTCACCAAATCTCGGAAGTTGCCCCAGGCATACGAGCGCAAGAGTTGAATGTGCCGATAGATGTACTTCGGGTCATCCACTTCATGCAGTGCGAAATGATTGTGCCAAAACAGCGTCATCTTCTCTCGAATGGAAACGCCCTCGGTGAGTAACAAACCAAACGTCCATGCGCGTAGACTGTGAAAGCGGTGTTCGCGCAGGTCAATCACTTCTTCTTCGTCTTCTTCCTGTTTTAAATACGGTGCATTCAGCCAAATTTCGCCAAGGGGTACAAAAGGGTCTTCCTCAAAGTACGAATTGACGGGCGGGTCGGGCAATAGCAGCTCTTGAAACAATTCTTCGATGGTAGCGTCCAGTCCTTTTTCCACGGCGGCTTTGATTTGCAGGTGCGTGGGGGCAAACATGGCACGGCGCAGCAAGTGGGCTGCTCGTTCGTACGTCCATTCGCCGGTGTAAGGAAGGAGGGCGGGTCCGCCGGGTGGCGAGAGAAGCGTTTGTGTTGACAAATAGCTTCGCGGTCTCCCCAGCAATGCGGTGAGCGTAGCTCTTCTGTCCATAAGCAAAGGTGTTTAATCGGTTTTGGAAATAAGTTTTTATAGACTTTAGCTATTAGATTTTAGACAATAGATGCACTCGTCATGCCTATAACATTACACGGGCTTAGTCTCAATAATTTTTATTTTTGATGAATTCACGAGCAAGACGGGTAGGTCCAAAGTCTACCGTCTGATTTAAAAAGCCGATAAGCAAGTTTTCTCAGGATGTAAGAAGCGATGTAAAAAAGCTTGATTGAGGGTAGAAGATTGAAACGCTTTTTTCTCTAATAACGCAAAACTTTTCTAAAGTAACGCAAAACGTATTTGCAAAGTATGAATTTTTTTCAAGAGTACGCGTAAAATTTTATCTTGTGGCACATTTGAGCAGCATTTACAGAATTCTACCATTCTGAAAATTTTGATCCCGAAAGGAAGCAATTGGCAAAAATACAATATGAAAAACACCATCAAAGCTTGCATTTTTGACCTCGACGGAGTCATCGTAGACACCGCCAAATACCACTTCGCAGCGTGGCGACGACTGGCGAATGAACTCGGCTTCGATTTTACAGAACTACAAAACGAAAAACTCAAAGGCGTAAGTCGAATGGGTTCGTTGGAATTGATTTTACAATGGGGCGGCGTTGAATTGACTGAGACAGAAAAAATAACATTGGCAGATAAAAAAAATAAGTGGTACGTAGACTATTTGCAAGACATGAGTCCGGCGGATATTTTGGAAGGCGTACTTCCTTTTTTGGAGGAGTTAGAACAGCGCGGCATCTGGCGGGGCTTGGGTTCTGCGAGTAAAAATGCGATGACGGTAATCGAACGCATCGGATTATTGCAAGAATTTGAAGTGATTGTAGATGGTAATACCGCGACTAAAAGTAAGCCCGACCCACAAGTGTTTGCGCTCGGGGCGGATGCAATGGACGTTTTGCACAGCGAGTGCATTGTGTTTGAAGATGCAGAAAGTGGCGTAGAAGCAGCTTTGAATGGTGGATTTTATGCAGTTGGCATTGGCAGTCCGTCCAATCTTGGACACGCGCACTTGGTTATTCCCAATTTTATCAATGAAAGTTTTGATACCATTTTAAAGGGGATTACAGCAACAGTAATAATTTAAAAAATCATTTTGTGTTCGAGTGTTTATGTATTGGAGTGTTCCAAAGAAAACTTCGATAACAAGAACACAAGAACACATAAATACCTGAACACAATTAAAAAATGAAAAATTACCTCCAACACGACGAATGGCGCATTATCGAAGAAGGATTTCACAAAGAATATAATCGCATCAGCGAAAGCGTCTTTAGCATCGGCAATGGGCGCATGGGGCAGCGTGCTAATTTTGAAGAGAAATTTAGCGGCGAAACGCTCTCAGGCAGCTACGTAGCAGGCGTTTATTACCCAGATAAAACCCGCGTAGGCTGGTGGAAAAACGGCTATCCAGAATATTTTGCAAAAGTGCTAAATGCAGCTAATTGGATTGGTATTAATGTAGAATTTGACGGCGAGGTGCTCGACTTGGAAAAGTGTGAAGTGGAAGAATTTCGGCGGGTGCTCGATATGAAAGAAGGATATTTAGAACGCACGTTCATCGCGCTGCTGCACAGCGGCAAGCGGGTGAAGGTGCATTCAAAACGTTTTTGTAGCATTGTAGAAGATGAAGTTGGCGCGATTCGCTATTCCATTACACCGCTGAATTTTTCGGGTACGCTCACCCTCACGCCTTCTGTGGACGTGGATGTAATGAATCAAGACTCCAACTATGGAGAAAAATTTTGGGTGGAAATAGAAACCAAAGCGAAACGACGCGCCGGTTACGTGACAGCCGAAACTAAGAAAACGGCTTTTCAGGTGTGTACGGGCATGAAGTTCAATATTTTTCAAAATGGAGCAGCCATAGACTTTGACTCATTCAAACATCAAAAAGATAAATACGTCGCTTGCACCGTGGATTTAAAATGTGAAGAAGGCGAGGAAACAGTGATGTACAAATTTGCTGCCAATGTCTCGTCGCTCAATCATCCGAAAGAAGAACTGATGCAAGCGTGTAAAACGGCGGTAAAAAAGGCATTTGACAAGGGTTTTGATACTTTATTAGAAGAGCAAAAACAGGCGTGGGGACGCAAGTGGGAAGAAGCGGACATTATCATCGAGGGCGATGTGGCAGCGCAGCAAGCGATTCGATTCAATATTTTTCAATTATATCAAACTTATACTGGCGAGGATGAACGTTTGAATATCGGTCCGAAAGGTTTCACCGGCGAGAAATATGGCGGTAGCACTTATTGGGATACCGAAGCGTATTGTTTGCCCTTTTACTTGTCCACAGCGGATGAAAGAGTGGCACGTAACTTACTGATTTACAGATACAAACATTTGCAAAAAGCAATTGAAAACGCTCAGAAACTCGGTTTCACAGATGGTGCTGCTTTGTACCCGATGGTGACGATGAACGGCGAAGAAAGCCACAACGAATGGGAAATCACGTTTGAAGAAATCCACCGAAATGGAGCCATCGCATTTGCGATTTATGATTATGTTCGGTATACAAATGATAAAAATTACTTAGCAGAATATGGTTTAGAAGTGTTGATTGGCATTGCAAGATTTTGGGCGCAGCGGGTTCATTTTTCGACCCACAAAAACCTGTACGTCATGCACGGCGTGACGGGTCCAAACGAATACGAAAATAACGTCAATAATAACTGGTACACCAATTATCTCGCTGTCTGGTGTTTGAAATATACTATTGAAACATTAGAACAAGTGCAATCAACGGCACCGGATAAATTCAAAGAAATCACAGAACGTATCAAATTTTATGAAAAAACAGAAACCAATAAATGGAAGGACATCATAGAAAAAATGTATTTCCCAAAAGATGATACGTTAAATGTTTTTTTACAACAAGAAGGTTATTTAGATAAAGAATTATTAACCGTAAATGATTTGACACCAGAACAGCGTCCGCTCAATCAAAAATGGTCGTGGGATCGGATTTTGCGCTCGTGTTTTATTAAACAGGCAGATGTTTTACAAGGAATTTATTTGTTTGAAGATGACTTTGATGTAGAGACGATTCGCCGCAATTTTGATTTTTATGAGCCGCGCACCGTGCATGAATCCTCGCTATCGCCTTGTGTTCACGTGATTTTGGCTGCAAAACTCGGCATGGAAGAAAAAGCGTATGAAATGTATTTGCGCACGTCGCGTTTGGATTTGGATGATTATAACAATGACACGGAAGACGGTTGCCACATCACGAGCATGGCGGGTACTTGGATGGCCGTTATCAAAGGTTTTGGTGGCATGCGAGTGTTCGATGATAGGTTAGCGTTTAGCCCTTTTATTCCAAAAAAATGGCAATCCTACGCCTTTAAAATTCGATACAGAGGCAGTATTTTGCAAGTGCAAGTAGCACAAAGTAAAACGCAGATTCTAAATTTATCAGATAAAGCATTGGAAATCAAGGTGTACGATAAGCCATATCATGTAGAAGCGGATGGGCATTTGGTCGTCACGTATTAGAAAATGGGACACTGATAATTATGATTTTTATGTTTTAAGCTGATTTAAATCATAAAAAATATTAAAATATCATAAAAAATCAGTGTTCCATTATAAAACATAAACCATGAAAAAATTACTTCTTCTTTTAGTAACGGGATTCTTTTTCTCTTTTTTTAGTTGTGAAAATAAGGGATCAAGCGCAGATAGCACCGCCAATAGCACAAAAGGAAATGCCGGAACACCCAAAACACCGCCCGTGGCAAAAGAAACCAGTATATTGACTACAAACTATTGGATGATAGAACATTACATCAGTTCTACTAATTTTGAGCAAGGTAAATCAAACCGAGGCAGGTGGTTTTTGTTTAAGAAAGACGGTACGTTTGAAAGTGGACATTGGGAAAATAAAACGGGCGGCGGCTCGTGGTATCTGACGTTGGGCGGCAAGTATCCGGTAGTTATGATCGACTCATTTAATGATGTCGAAGACACGAGTTGGGAAATGCAAGGTATCCCAGAAGATGCCTCTGAAATGTCGTGGGTCGGTACGCTCAATTATCCCAATTATGGCGATTTGGTGAAAGCCCTCAATTTAATGACCCCACCGACGAAGAAACAATTTGGAGATGAGTGATAAATAAATGTGAAAGGTGAGATGTGAAATGTAAACCCAGCAACAGGTGATATAATTATAAGATTAAATGGTAAATAATAAATGGAAACCCAGTACGGGGGACATAATTATAACAGTATGAAACAAAAACTGCTCCTGTTGGTAATACTTTTGAGTATAATAGCTGCTTGTAATAAAAGTGGTGATACCCAAGATCAGATGGTAAAACAAGCGACTCCGAGCCGTACTGCGGCAACGCCAGACTGGGCGAAAAATAATAATATTTACGAAGTCAACATCCGACAATACACACCGGAGGGTATGTTCAATGCGTTTGCCAAACATTTGCCGCGCCTCAAAGCAATGGGCGTGGACATCCTGTGGCTCATGCCGATTCACCCGATTAGTGATACCAAAAAGAAAGGTTCACTGGGAAGTTATTACGCGGTTTCTGATTTTCGGGCGGTGAATCCTAAATTTGGAACGCTGGATGATTTTAAAGCTCTATTGAAACAAGCGCATGATTTGGATATGAAACTCATTCTTGATTGGGTGCCCAATCATACGGGTTGGGACCACGTGTGGCTCAAGCAATATCCCGATTATTACACCAAAGACTCTACGGGCAAAGTCGTTGACCCAATTGATTCTCGAACAGGTGAAACCTTTGGCTGGACGGACGTAGCGGATTTGAATTATAACAATCCCGACTTGCGTAAAACGATGACCGAGGATATGCTCTACTGGCTGACCGATGTGGGTATTGACGGCTACCGCTGCGACGTGGCGCATGAAGTGCCAGATGACTTTTGGCAGGAGGCGATTCCGAAATTGCGGCAAGCAAAACCGGATATTTTTATGCTGGCAGAAGCGGAGTACGCGCCACATCGGAATGAAGATTTGTTTGCAATGTCGTATGCTTGGGCATTTTTAGAATTGATGAATAAACTCGCCAAAGGGGAAAAACGAGCGGCAGATATTAACACTTGGTACAAAGCGGATAGTATTAAGTTTCAAAAAGGCTATCAAATGTCCTTCATCACCAACCACGACAAAAACTCTTGGGAGGGCAGCGAGTACGAGCGCATGGGCGACGCTGTAGATGCAATGGCAGTGTTCGCTTTTACCTTTCAAGGGATGCCCTTGATTTATAGTGGACAGGAATCGGCTTTAAATAAGCGACTTAAATTTTTTGAAAAAGATACGATTGCGTGGGGCAATTATCCGAAACAGGATTTTTATAAATCGCTCCTCGACCTCAAGCATCGCAATCAAGCCTTGTGGAATGGCGTGGACGGCGGCAAACCAAATCGCATCCAAGCGGGCAGCAGTGACGTATACGCATTCTACCGCGAAAAAAATGGGGATAAAGTGGTTGTGTTGTTGAATACAAGTGCCACACCTCAAACTGCTACCTTGAATGACCCAAAAGTGCTGGGCGATTACATAAATATTTTTGACAAAAATACTACGACCGTCAATAAAGGAATGACGCTGCAACTCCAACCTTGGGGCTACGTGGTGCTGTCAAATAAATAGACTTTAGATATTAGACGATAGACCCTTCAGGTTTAATTGTAAATTAGATGGGTCGTCCCAAATCTTGTCGGATGCCACATCTGTTGAAAAAGAATTATAAAATGAAATTTTTAATTTTTATCCTTTTCCTAATTTTTACATTTGCATTATCCGCACAAAATACCATTCTCACTTCCGAGGACGCGCGCTTCCGTGCGCAAGTACAAAGCGACACGAACGCTTTGCAAAATTTAATGGCAGATGATATGCTTTATATCCACTCCAACGCTTCCGTTGATACCAAAACTATTTTTATCAATAATTTAAAAACCGGTAAAACCATTTACCAATCCATGCAACGCGAAGGCACTGCCCAAATCCGCACCTACGGCAAAACTGGCATCAGTAATGGCATTGTTCTCGCAAAAGGTGTCAACAACGGTACGCCATTTGGTATTCGCATTCGGTACACCGCTGTTTATAAAAAACAAAAAGGGACGTGGCAGTTGGTGTCGTGGCAGTCTACGCGTATACTGTAAAAGTTCTCCCGAAGATTTCGTAGATTTTCGGGGGCGTAAAAAGCGTCCTACGGTTCGAACCGTAGGACGCTTTTACGCCTTCTACCAAATTTTCGCCCGCTCCTCCGGCTTTACATACATTTTATCCCCTTCTTTCACTCCAAATGCTTGATAAAAAGGTTCAAAATTCATCAACGGACCATTGGTACGGAATTGCTCCGGCGAGTGCGGGTCGGTCGTGATGCGCACGCGCAGTTGCTCAGGACGGTCTTTGATGCGCCATACATTTGCCCAACTCATGAAAAAACGCTGGTCAGGTGTCAATCCGTCTATTTTTTCTTTTCCTTTGGCTTGTTCTGTGAGTTTAAATGCTTCATACGCCAATGTAATTCCACCTAAATCGGCAATATTTTCACCCAATGTCAACTGTCCATTTACTTTCAAACTGTCCAAAACCTTAAATCCATTATATTGGTCAATAATAACTTTTGCTTTACTGGTAAACTTTTCGCGGTCATCTTTCGTCCACCATTCCGTCAGGTTGCCAGCAGCATCGTATTGGCTGCCTTGGTCATCAAAGCCGTGCGTCATCTCGTGCCCGATTACTGCGCCGATTCCACCATAATTAATCGCATCATCTGCTTCAAAATTGAAAAAAGGCGATTGTAAGATACCGGCAGGAAACACGATTTCATTAAAAGATGGATTGTAATAAGCATTCACGGTGGGCGGCGACATACCCCATTCTCCTTTATCTACGGGCTTTTCCACTTTTTTAAAATTCTTACGCCAATTATGCTTTTGCGCTTCCAAAATATTTTGATAATAATTGCCACGGTCAATAGTTACATCCGAATAATCTTCCCATTTATCAGGATAACCGATTTTTTTAATAAAACCATCCAATTTTACCAGCGCTTTTTCTTTCGTTTCAGGAGCCATCCAATCGAGCTGTTTGATGCGATTTTTGTAGACAATTTGCAGATTATCCACCAAATCATACATCCGTTTTTTGGCATCTGCCGGGAAGTATTTTTTCACCCAAAGCTCGCCTAACAATTCGCCCAGATAGTTATCAGTTTGTCCCGCTGCCCGTTTCCAGCGCTCCGGCAATTGCGGCTGACCGCTCAACACTTTATTAAAATCAAACTTGGCTTGTACAAAAGGTGTACTCAAGTAATTGGCTGCACCATCAATCAAATCAAACCGCAATTTATCTTTAAATACTTCGATGGACGTAGATTTTAATTGTGCGCTCAATGTTTTATAATAATCCGGTTGCCCAACCAACACCGTATCCGTTTGTAAACCCATTTTACTCAAAAAATTCGTCCAGTTGATATTCGGCGTTTCTTTATTCAAATCCGCTACTAAATATTTATGATAATTCGCCACCGGATCGCGTAGTGCTACCGGCAGTTTATGCGATTTTGCAAAAGCCGTTTCCAATTTTAAAACCGCGTTGGCGTGTTGCTTGGCAGTTGTACTGTCGCCGCCACCTGCGAGGACGAACGCTTTGGTCATGTATTGCACGTAGGCATCGCGCACGGCTTTGGTTTTCGCATCATTTTTTGTATAATAATCTTTTTCCGGTAAGCCCGTGCCGCCCTGATAAAAGTTGACGCGATTGATGTCGCTGCGACGGTCGTCAGGATACACGCCAATTGCGAACAATGCGCCACCGCGATTGTATTCTTGCGTTGCCATAAAATCCAGCAAATCCCGTGCATTTTTAATCAGTTCAATCTTATCTAATTCTTTTCTGATTGGGTCGTAACCCAATTTTTCAATCGTAGCCGTGTCCATTGCGGAAGCGTAAAAATCGCCTACTTTTTGTTCGACAGAGCCTTTTGCTGCATTTGCGCCAGCCGCTTCTTCCAGCAAGATTTTAGTTTTCTTCTGATTTTCTTCATATAAAGTATAGAACGAACCCCATCCCGTTTGGTCTGCCGGAATCTCGGTATCTCTAAACCAAGTGCCATTGGCATACATAAAAAAATCGTCTTGTGCGCGTACGCTCGTGTCCCGTCCAGGCAGGTCGAGGAAGGAACCTTTAGCTTCCACTTCTTCTGTAGTCGGCGTTTTTTTACAAGCTATTATTTGCATCAACAAGAGTAAAACAAGAGTTCCTTTGAAGCTGATTTTCATAATGTTATGAAGTTTAAAATAGTGTTTTTGAATGAATTTTTAAAGGTAGAAATCACTTTGCCCAAGTTGTACATTCAATTCGACAAATCTTTGTTTTTTCTCGATAAAATGGAATCCTTTTGCCCAATTATTTGTTGTAAAAGAGCAAGGATTTTAAACAAAAAGTACTGAAAATGAAGCGATTGATTGAAGTAGCTATTGCAGAAAAAAGGATTGTTCGATTTCGTTATAAAGGTTTGAATCGGATTGGAGAGCCACACGTATTGGGTAAAAAAAACGGGAAAGACCAGTTATTGTTATTTCAATTGGCAGGTCAAACCAGCACGGAGGGCTTACCGCAATGGCGTCGCGTAAACGTAGACGAAATCAGCGAATTAGAAATCACTAAATACGGCTTTGATATGAAGCGCCACGTCAACACGGGCAATCCGCGCGGCTGGGATGAATTTGTGGTGGTGGCACAAGGATAAAGTCGGGTGTCAAGCTCTCCGGGTTCTTTAAAATGATTGTTCGAGGCAGCCTTTCGTCAAATTCACTGGGTTTGAAGTAACGCCTCCTAAACTTGAAGTGCTTGATGTAAGTGATTGACCATTGACCACCGCATAACAAATTCATAATCAAGCAGACTGAATATTTAAATGTGACGATTATTCAGGTCGAACCATTTAATTGACAAAAATTAACAGTATTTATTATTAAAGGCAAACTATTTTAAAAATTATTGTGTAATATTTTCGTAAACGGTTGGTTATTAAATTATAGCGACCGACGGTTTTTATTTACTAATTTTGCCATCTATTAGCCAAAATTCCTTTCGGGTAATATACCTACGCTCTGCAATATTGTCGTATTTTTACGAGGTGATAAACGCATAATTTACACGTTGTACCAAAATAAAGTTGAAGTGACGCAGTGCAGTATTTTAAAAACTTGTTTATCAGGTGATTAGCGGCTGCCAACTCTTTACAACCAACTGCATACTGGTATCATTTTCCCTAAAACGAATCAACATCTACATGAAAAACTGCTTCCTTTACCTTGCAATGCTACTGGTTTTTGGGGGAGGATTCTATACCGTCACAGCCCAAGATGCTTTTCTGACCAACCCTTCTGCTTGCAATTTAGGGGTTGACATTACAGATAATAACTGTCCTGAAAATGGGGCTTACTATGACCCGGATAAATTCGCCATTAACGTAACAGATGCGCCAGGCACTCAATTGGGTACCAATGTGTATTTGAAAGAAGTGCGTTTGGTCATCCGTCACGCTTGGGCGGGCGACTTGGACATCAGCCTCGTATCGCCCAGTGGCAAAATGATAAAACTCTCCTTCGACAATGGCGGTGGCAATGACAACTATGGAAATCCTGACACGCTTGGCTGCGGACTGCCCATAACTTTTTCAATGAGTGCTTGTCAATCTATTATAAATGGAATCGCTCCATTTACAGATGGAGCATATCAGCCGGAAGAAAGTTTTTTTTTATTGAATGATGGCGCTACTAATCCCAATGGGCAATGGCTTTTGCAAATTTGTGACGATGTAAAAGAAGATACGGGTTCCTTGGAGTACGTAGCATTAATATTTGAATCCATCTCTTGCTTGCCGATTACGAGTGTGAATGTGGTGAGTGTGGATACCACAACCGTTCGGCTCGACTGGTCGCCCGATGATTGCTCGCCGTTTATTATCGAATATGGTCCGCCAGGTTTTACACCGGGTACAACGATGCAACCCGGACAAGGTACGCTGGTGTTCGGCAATGTTTGTGCACCGTACAATTTGCGCGGCTTGCAGCCTTACACTACGTACGATGTGTACGTTCGGCGCTCTTGCAGTTTCGGTTCGAGTTTTTCCGATAATTCTTGTAAAATTCAGGTGACAACTGGTTGTCTGCCGCCTCCGGCTACGATTATAGAAAGATTTAGTGGTTACCCTGACTGTTCGACCACGTGTGGAGCGGTGTGTGATTTTCCTGGCATTTGGCGCAATGCGAGCGGCGATGATTTTGATTGGATTGTGACGGGTGACCCAACACCTACCAGCGCCACGGGTCCTGACGCGGATGTAAACGGCGGCACCAGTAAATACGTGTACCTCGAAGCGTCGGGCGCGGCTTGTACCAATGGCAAACAGACTTTTTTGTTGTCGAATTGCATTCGGATTGATAAACAAGGAGCGGATACTTGTCATCTTGCTTTTAATTATCACATGTATGGTTCTAATATGGGTAAAATGCGTTTGCAATATTCCATTGATGGCGGCGCTACTTGGACGACGATGTGGGAAAAAACGGGCGACCAAGGAAACGTGTGGCGTAAAGAATATTTGTCATTGAATCAATTTGAGGATGATGCGATTTTGCGATTCCGGTTTGTGGGTATGGGTGGTACAGGCTCTAAAGGCGATATGGCACTGGATAATATTGTGTTTTTTGGCTCGGAAGATTTGGGCATACCAGATACCCCATTTTATGTAGATGCAGATGGCGATAGCTATGGCAACTCCAATCAATTTATTCTCAGTTGTTTAGATAATATTCCGACAGGTTATACGCTTGTTGGAGGCGATTGTAATGATACGGACGAGACCATTAACCCCGGTGTAACAGAAAGTCCTTGTAATAGTATAGATAATAATTGCAATGGCAATGCAGATGAAAATATTCTGCCGCCGCCTACGGTTGTTGGTGATACGATTTGTTCTGGCGACTTGGCAGTGTTGAACGCGACTGCGGTTTTTGGCAAGCCTATTTTTTGGTATACCTCCCCAGATAGTAATGATGTAGTTGGCAACGGTACTTTCTTTTTTCCGATCCTTCCGCCGAATAATAGCCCTGTGCCTGTCCTGTATCGGTTTTATGCAGAAGAATCGGACTTTGTTTGTAAATCGGGCACTCGTACAGAAACGATTGTAATGGTCAATCCCCGACCTGATATTGGTCAGATGACTACGCCAGAAATTTGTCCCGATGAAAGTTTTGATTTGGCGAGTTTAACTATTGAAGATGCGAATTTTACCGGTTCTACGATTACCTTTCACTCCGCTTCTCCAGCTACTGCCGCCAATAAATTGGATACGACTTTAGTCAAACTAACGACCAACGTTACTTATTATTTCCTGGCTACTTCGCCAGAAGGCTGTACGGATGAAGGCAGTGTGCCAGTTTTTGTAAAACCTGCTCCAACACTAACGTTTACCCCTTCCAAAGCCTTTGGATTATGTCTGGAAGATGTAGGCATTGTGAGCGTAAATGCCGCTGGTGGCGCGGGCGGTTACACTTACCAGTGGAACACTGGTGATACGGATGCTGCCATTACAATAAAAGCAGACACCATCGTAGGCACGATTGACAAATACGCCGTTCTGGTTACCGATGCAACAGGTTGCAAAGCCCTCGACACCGTCTCCGTCACCACTACCAAAAGTATTGATTCCGTGCGAGTTACCACGCGGGATGTCACATCTTGTTTGGGTATCAATGGTGGGTTTACAATCACGCCGTTGGGTGGGCAAGGTCCGTATCGGTTTCAATGGGAAAGCAATAATGGAATTCAAGGCGACACGATTGGGGTTGCAGGTGCATTGACAGTCAATAATTTAAAACAAGGGTCGTATCGAGTGACCATTACAGATAGTTCGCCGCAAGGCTGCGAAATTGGGCTTCGACAAGTGTTAATAAACGGACCCTCCGCCATCATTCGCAATGTGCAGACGCGGGACGTGACGTGCGCAGGTAATGCAAACGGAAGTATCATGCTGACGGTGACGGCTAATAATCCTGTGTATCTTTGGAGCAATGGGGCGACCACGCCTTCGTTACAAAACTTGTCAGGTGGCACGTATGCGGTGACGATTACCGATGGTACTTGCGAAACGGCTTTGACGGACATTGTAATAGAAGAACCGCAACCATTAAAAGCCATTCAAGAATTGACAGAACCCACTTGTCGGGAATCCAACAATGGCGCGATTGATCTGACGGTTTTTGGAGGCATCGGAAATTATAGGTATCAATGGAGCAATGGCTCGCTGCGCGAAGATTTGAATGCAATCAATACTGGAAATTACATCGCCACCGTGACCGATTCGAAAGGTTGTATTTTAAAAGATACGATTGCATTAGAAGCCCCTGCAACATTACAGATTGTAACCGATTCTACTAAAAATGTAAATTGCAAAAACGGTGCGGACGGATATTTAAAAATCGAAGCAGCAGGTGGTACTGCACCATATCGCTTTGTTTGGAATACGGGAAGCACATCGCCTGTGTTACCCAATTTGACCGCTGGGGCTTACACGATTACGCTTACCGATTTTAAAAATTGCAGACAAACGGTCAGCTTTCAAATTCGAGAACCAGATTCGTTAAAACTTAATTTGCTGACGCAAAACAATCCGCGCTGTGATGGCGAAGCGAATGGCAATTTAATAGTAAATGCGACGGGTGGCGTAGCGCCGTACCGATTTAATTGGAGTAATGGGGCGACCAGTTCTTTTGTAAATAACCTTGGTGTGGGCGCTTACACCGTCACGCTCACCGATGCCAATGGCTGTGCAGGTGGTAGTTTGGATATAAATTTAACGGCTACTTCGCCGATTTCATTGGCATATAATGTGACCCAACCGGAGTGTATCGGTCGTACGGATGGTCAAATCAATCTAAATCCCGTTGGTTCGCTACCTTTTAAATTCAAATGGAATCGGGGTGATAGCACACAAAATATTGCAAATTTGGGAGTCGGAACCTACGCCGTAACTGTAGAAGATGCGCAAGGCTGTGTGTACGATACTTCGATTGTGGTGAATGCGCCGCAGGCTTTTAATTTTAATTTCGCGGTTTTTCAACCCAGTTGTGCTGGTACGACCGATGGCATTATTGACCTTAGTTTTTTCAATCCGGGTACGCCACCGCTGAATTATCAGTGGAGCAATGGTGCTGCTATGCAAGATTTGATGAATTTGAGTCAGGGTAATTACACGTTGACAGTAACAGATGCACGTGGTTGTCGCTTTGTTTCGGATACGATTGCCATCAAAAATCCACCGCGTTTAGAATTGCTGACCGAGTCTTTGGCGCAGCTTTCCTGTAAAGGAGATTCAACTGGTTTTATTGAAATTGCGGTCAAAGGTGGCACTATGCCTTACACGTATGAATGGGTTGGTTTGGGTACGAATGAACCGGATATTTTCAATCTGCCTGCCGGGCAGTATCGCCTTATTGTGAGGGATTCCAATGATTGTCCGATTGATACGACGTTTCGTTTGCTGGAGCCGCCGACCTTGCTCGTGGATGTGAATGTGCGCTCTAGTAGTGTGTGTGAAGAAGAATTTTCCAATGAATTGCGGGCAAAAGTGAGTGGAGGCGTGCCGCCATATCAATTTGAATGGAGTAACAAAGCGCAAGATTCCATCTTGACCAATGTACCGCCGGGTGATTACGAATTATTAGTACGCGATGCCAATGGTTGTGAAAAACAAGTGTCTTCTATCAAAGTGCGAGAAGCGGGCGCGGCGCTGACGATTGATAGCTTTTTTGTAAAAAATGTAACTTGTTTTGGTGCCAATAATGGAACAGCCACCGTAAAAGTAGCTGGTGGTTCGTCGCCGTTTCGCTTTCATTTTAGCAATAATGTGATTTTGGAAACTAATTCGCGGGAAGCGACTATCAATAATTTACCTATTAATTCTAATTATAATGTGACGGTCACAGACCTTTCGACGGGCTGTGTAGTGGCTTCGCAAAAGTTGAGTGTACAAACGCCCTCCTCCTTATCGCTCGTATTTGACCGGCTGAATGAACCCAATTGCTTCGGGAGTGCCGATGGTGCTATTTTTGCAAATACGTTTGGTGGCACTTTGCCTTACACGCACCGTTGGTTTCGGGAAAATGGTACACAGGCAGGTACGACAGAAGATATTTTTGGAGTTGCCAACGGAAAATATATTGGTGTAGTGATTGATAAAAATGGATGTCGAGACAGCACAACGCTCGTCATCGTTGAAAATAATGTAGAATTAATTCGGTATGCTCGACCACCGATTGTGAAGGATGTGCAATGTCAAGGCGACCCGACTGGCGCGATTGACGTGAGTCTGGCGGGTGGAAAAAAACCGTATACCTTTCGTTGGAGCAATAATCGCACAACGGAAGACCTCACCAATCTGGCTGCGGCTGCCTATTCCTTAACGGTGACGGATGCCGATACGTGTCGCATTATTTTTTCTGCCATTGAGGTGAATGAACCTACTGCGATTAGAGTAAATGGAAAAGTAACCGATGTAAAATGTTTTAGGGACAGTACCGGCTCCATTGAAACGCAGATAATTGGCGGAAGACCGCCTTACAAATTAGTCTGGGAATATCAAGGCGATGTTTTTACGTCAGATACGAGCAATTTAGTAAATCTTGCAGCAGGTATTTATAATCTTTCCATTCGAGATACCGGGCAGTGCGTGCAGGACACGCTTTTTGACGTGAAGCAACCGCCAGCCATGCAGCTCCAAATTATACGCGGCGCAAACAATAGTGCTACTGCGCAAATGACCGGCGGCGTGCCTAACTATACTTATTTGTGGAGTAACGGCGCGACGACCGCCACGATTCAAGCCTTGCAGAGTGGCACGTACACCGTGACCGTGACGGATGGCAATGGGTGTAAAATTATGTCTGCTCTATTAGTGTCAAGTCGGGAAGTGACATTTGTATCGCAAGCGAATTTATACCCCAACCCAAGTTCTGGCGATGTTATTTTAGAATTCACATTACGCGAAGCATTAGACATCACGCTGGAAATCTGGAATATGTTAGGACAAAAAGTGGAGACAAGAATATTGGGACGTATTCAAGAGACGCAATTGCCATTGGATTTAAGAGCGCATCCTGCCGGATTATATCAAGTGACATTGGTGGCAAAAGGGGAGCGGGTATCAGTTGGAAACCTTTTGTTAATGAAGGAATGAAGAATTAAAGAATTAAATTAACATATGTTCCCAACGAGACAAAACATTTGTAATAGAAACAGCCCGTGCGTCCTTACGGAACACGGGCTGCTGTTAGAGTTGGCTTTCGTTTGCTGATATTTTAAATAGGATTGGAATGAGCAAAATTAAAAAATTCAATCCTTTCAAATTTCCGACTTTCCTTAGTTCACACCCGTATCGCCTTTTTCAGCTGCTTTTTTCAGTTCTTCATTTGCAGTGACCGCTACTTCTACGCGGCGGTTTTCTTGACGACCGGCTTCTGTGTCATTAGTGCCAACTGGACGGCCTTCGCCATAACCATTTACTTTGATACGATTGTTGGCAACGCCCTTTGTTTTCAAATAGCTGGCAACAGAATTGGCTCGATTTTTAGAAAGCGTTTGATTGTAAGCATCCGTACCTTTGCTGTCCGTATGTCCGTCAATCATGATTTCGGTGTCGTCATACTTTTCTAAAATCGTCACCATCTTGTCCAAATTTGCCTTCGTGGTTGCATTTACTTCATAAGAATCAAATCCAAAAAGCAAACCGGAATCAAACGTAAGCAAGATACCTTCGCCCACGCGCTCCACTTCTACACCTGCTACTTCTTGTTCCATTTCTTTTGCTTGCTTATCCATGTAGCGACCGATGAGCGCACCGGCAGCACCGCCTACCGCCGCACCGATGATAGCGCCGGCAGCCGTATTGCCTTTTTTACTACCGATTACACCACCTATCACACCACCAGCACCAGCTCCGATAGCACCGCCTTTTACCGTCTTGTTAGTATTGCAAGCCTGACCAATAATAAGTGCAAAAGCCAATAAAATGTGCAAAAAATTCAATTGAAATTTCGTTTTCATATGTTTAAAGTTTTTAGTTGATCAAGAAACGTGTTCACCTCTATAAAGAAGTTGCAGCCGGAAAGTTTAATGGAAAGTCTAAAAAGCAGGTTAAACTTCCTAACGTATGTTAGGAAAGCGTTAGGAAAAGCAGTAAATAGTAAGTAGAATCAGTAAGCAGCAGGATAAAATAGGTCAGCCGATCCAACATCGGCTGACCTATTTAGAAAAATTTATTCTAAAATTTTAAAAGTCGTACGCCGATTTAACTGATGTTCTTCCTCGGTGCAACGTGCACAACCGCAATTCGCCTCCGGTTGCCCTTCGCCATAACCTTTTGCTACTAATCGGCTGGGTTCTATGCCTTTTGAAATTAAAAAGTCAACGGCAGATTGCGCCCGACGTTGCGATAAATCTTCATTATACGCATCGGAAGCTCGACAATCGGTATGAGAAGATAATTGAATGCGAACGGTCGGATTCAACCGCAGCGTCTCCGTCAATGCGTTGAGTGTAGGCTCGGCATCCGTCCGAATATTAGCTTTATCTAAATCATAATAAATATTTTCCAAGCGGATTTCTTTACCTATTATGGTTTTATTTAATACAATTTCTACTTCAAAGCGCTGAACGGGATTATCCGGGTCTTGCCCTAACCCTTTGGTACTAAAAACTGCTGCATTATTGAAATATGTTGTTTTAGAAGCCAGAAAATTATAATCACTATTTGGTTGCAATTCAATAGTAATTAATCCATCTTCGCCCGTGGTGAATGACTTTGCGTCTTTTCCTGATTTGGATTCCAATTTGGCTTCCGTCACTGGCTTTCTACCCAATACGCGGCTGTTTGGATTCGTTGGGTCTTCAAAAATTTTCTCTAATACAAATACATCTAAAATCAGCTTGTATTCGATTGTTTTCGGTTTTTCTACAATTGGTGCCGGTGGCGGAATAATTTTTTCAAATTTATAAATATCGTCATTGCCAATGCCATTCGCCCTCAAAGACGTAAAGTAACCAACTTGCAATACGCCGTTTTCTCGTTTTGCCTCTTTATTAATTACAAAACCAAAATCATCACCACCGGAATTGACAGGTGGTTTCAAATTAAAAGGAGAGGACCATGTGCCGTTTTGCATTTTAACCACTTTAAACACATCTAAACCACCCATCCCTGGATGAAAATCGGAGGAAAAATAGAGCGTGTCGCCATCTAAATAGGGAAATCGTTCGTCGCCAATCGTATTAATGGTACGGCTTAAAATTTTGGGTTCTGACCAACTTTCTGCCGTTTTTTGAGTGGTGTAAATATCATGTCCGCCCCAACCTTCCGGATTATTGGAAGTAAAATAGAGTTCTTTGCCATCCGCCGAGATGCTCGGGTCGCCATAATTGATACCGTCTTGTTGAAATTCCAGTGCGTTCGCTTCTGACCAAGCCCCGTTTTGCCATTCGCTTCTCATTATTTTACAATTGGCACTGGTATCTCTTTTTTGCTCGTTGGCGCAGCGCACAAAATACATTTCAGTATAATCTTTGTTGAATATAGCCGTACCGTCATTATTCTCAGAATTTACGCGTTTGTCAAAAGCGGAGACACTATTTGATTGTAAATCAACGACAAACAAATCGGAGAATTTATTGCCTGTCCAATTGTACGAATCATCGCCTGTGCTGGCAGTCCGGTCAGAGGTAAAAACGAGCTGGTTATCTTTGTACAAAACTGGCAAGTAATCGGCATAATTGGTATTAAATTCTGGCAAACTGACTCGGTATTCTGGATTTTTAATGTCCTTCCATCCTTGTGCCGTTTGAATCGCAAGCATCTCGCGTCGGTACTCATACGGACTTCCAATTTCAATCCCTAAATCTTTAAATGCCTGTGCTGCGTCCTTATATTGCTCGGTTTGCTTGAGCGCATAGGCATACTCCCGCAAAGCATCCACGCCGTACTGGTTGTCGTACGCGATGCGATACCAGCGGATAGATTCTTCACTCTTATGCAATTGTTTGTACGATTCGCCGAGTAAAAATGCGAGTTTGCCTTTTTCTACACGGGTTTTCGATTTGTTGTATTCCTTTTCCAACATTTTGGTTGCTACCGCGTATTGTTTGACTTGAAAAGCCGTCTTGCCATCCCGAATTTTTTGGGTGTAAGAACACGCTCCCAACAGTACACTCAAGATGAGCAGGAGTAAAATATGTCGCTTCATAATAAGTTGCTTTTTTAGCCGAATTGCTACTAAAAGAACGCGCATTCAAACAGTTTGTTGCTGGTAGTATTTCCTGAAAGCTGTAGGGATTGGTCGGTTTGAAGACGAATGTAAATGCACGGACAAAAAGGATTTGCAAATTCTGGAAATTCGACAAACCTGACTTTAGTTTTGGAAAGGGGAAGGTGCTTCGATCGTCATCTTCTCTTGTGTTAACGGCTCTCGGAACGACAACTTCCAAGCGTGTAACGCAATTGAACCTAAGTGATACGGAAGCATAGCGCCATATTTTTCGTCCCCCACAATCGGGCAATCAATAGCCGCGAGTTGAGCGCGGATTTGATGAAATTTACCAGTATGTAATTGAATTTCAAGTAGATAACCAGTTTGAGTTGGTTCCAACATTTTATAATCCAACCGACACTCGACTGAATCTGCCACTGGTTTATCAAAAACAAATGCTTTTTTTAGTTGCAAATCTTTTCGAAGCCAATGCGTGAGCGTACCAGTCATAGCGGGCGGCACTTTTTCCACTAAAGCCAAATATATTTTTTGAACCTGCCGATTGGCAAATTGTGCATTCAAATCTTTCAAAGCCGCTTTTTTCTTTGCTAACAGCAGTACGCCACTCACGGAGCGGTCGAGCCGATGAATGATGCCAATGAAAGGTTTTCGAGTTTGTTGAGCGACGTAAGTTTCTGCCCATGCTTCTACAGAAGGGTAGTATGGTGATTTTTCAACTAATAAGCCAGCAGGTTTGTGGACAGCCAGCAGCCAAGTAGATTCGTACAGTACCGTAGGTTGCATCTTCTCATTTTACAAATTCAAACAAAAAAACTCCTTCCCGAACCGCGCCGAGAAGGAGTTTTATTTTATAGAAGATAGAATTAAGCTTTCGCGTTAGTCGTGGTAGCAGCGCGCGTGAAGCTCTTTTTCTTCACATCCACTTTCCCTTTTATCTCTTTAATCAAATCCACTGCTAAGGAAGATGCGATGTATATTGAAGAGTACGTACCAAACAGGATACCCACAAAAAGAGCAAATGCAAAACCCTTAAGCGTAATACCACCAAACAACAACAGTACAGTAACAACTAGCAACGTAGTACCAGAAGTAATAATAGTACGACTCAAAGTATGGTTAATTGCAAGGTTGAATACTTCTTCTTTCGGACGACCGGCATACATATTACTAAACTCTCGAATTCGGTCAAATACAATCACCGTGTCATTCACCGAATAACCGATAACGGTAAGAACGGCTGCCACAAAATCCTGATTTACTTCCAATGAAATAGGCAGAATACCATGAAAAGCAGAATAAGCCCCAACCACGATGATAGCATCATGCAAAAGCGCCAAAACCGCACCCAAACTAAATCGCCACTGGCTAAAACGCACCGCCAGATAAAGGAAGATAACCAGCAAAGCAAATCCACCAGCAAGGAACGAACTATTGCGAATATCATCCGCAACCGTCGCGCCTACGCGGCTTGAACTCGTGATATGTGTCACATTATTACCCGCATCCGTTTGTTCAAATTGTTCAGGTTTCAAATTTCCACCTACAATGCTATTCACCCCTTCATGTAACTTGGCAGTCACTTTCTTTTGAGCATCCTCACTGTTATCCTCGCTCAAATAAGGCGTTGTGATGTTATAAGTATTTTCGGTGCTTACTGCTTTTACCACTGGCGTAGAACCAAAAACCGGCGTCAGCCGCTGGCGAAGTTGTTCTGCATCTACCTTTACTTCTTGTGCAAATTGGACATTGTAAGAATAACCGCCTTTAAATTCTACACTCAAATCAAATCCTCTGGTTGCAATCGAAATAATACTAAGCACAATCATTGTACCAGAGAAAATATACGCGTATTTGCGGTGTTTCATCCAATCAATATTCACATTCGTCATTACGTTTTTAGAAAAACTATTCCAAAAACGGACGGTCTTGCGGCGCGTAATCGTCCACCAGTCAATCATCAAATGCGTGACTAAAACGGCAGTGAACAACGAAGTAATAATACCAATAATGAGCGTAATGGCAAAACCTTTAATCGGTCCTAAACCAAAATATGCCAATACCATCGCCGTGAGAATCACCGTCACGTTGCCGTCAATGATAGCAGGATAAGCACCTTTATAACCATCGGCAATGGAGGATAACAGCGACTTTCCAGTTCGTAATTCCTCTCGTATTCGTTCAAAAATAATAACATTTGCATCAATAGCGACCGCCATTGTAAGCACAATACCTGCAATACCCGGCAACGTCAACACCGCTCCATACGAAGCCAAAGCACCAAAAATGAAGAAAAGATTGAGAAACAAAGCGAGGATAGAGAAAATACCTCCACCAGCGTAGTAAGCAATTACAAATAGCAGAAGCGCGAAAAATGCGATGCCTACTGCTTCCAAACTCCGGTCAATATTTTCCTGCCCAAGCGACGGACCTACTAATGTTTCTTGAATAATTTTGGTTCTCGCCGGCAGCTTACCAATTTCCAAAATTTTTGCAAAGTCTTGTGCTTCCTGAATCGTATAACTACCACTGATAGAAGAACTGCCTCCGGTAATCGGTTGGTTTACCTGTGGTGCCGACACCACTTTATCGTCCAGTGTGATTGCAATTTCCCGATTGTTATCTTGCGCTGCTTTTGTGGTCATTTGCCCCCAAGTCTTTGCACCGGCAGCATTCATCCGAAGAGAAACACTTACCGCACCAGTTACAGGGTCTGTTTCGGGGCTGGCATTAATGACTTTATCCCCTGCTAATGGTGGCTTATTCGTATTGCGTTCCAAACGAATGGCATATAATTCATATAAATCTGTAGCAACATTCGTCGTGCGGTCTACAACTGGGTCTCTCGACCAAAGAAACTTGACATCCTCAGGAAATAACCTGCTTATTTCCGGCTTGCTTAATAAAGAAAGGACATCATCGCGCTGATTTTTCTGGGCGGTACCCATCACTGCCAAGCCATTTGCACCCGTCGAATTCGGTGTGAAAATATCAAACAGCGGACCTTGATTGAGGTTAGCTAAATTGTTTCCGGTTGTATCTCTTTTGGCGGTGTCTTTTGTGGCAACCGCTGTATTTTTGGTAGTATCCTTTGAACCAACAGTCGTAGAATCTGAGCTGGCAAGCGTAGAATCGCTGGAAACTTCGCTGGTAGTCGAAGTAGTAGGCTCATTTCCAAGCGTCTTCAGGCGTTCATTGGCGGAAATAAAGCCTTGTTGCAAACCGGCATCGCTGATTCGATACATATTCCAAAATTCTAAGTTAGCTGCGCCTACTAAAAATTCGCGAGCCCGCGCTGGGTTGCTAATACCTGGCAATTCAACTACAATCAAGTCACGAGCCGCATCTAAGGAAACGCTGGGTTGCGATACGCCGAGTTCATCAATCCGCCTTTTTAGCAATTGGTACGTCAGGTCAACCGTCTCATTTGCTTTGGTGCGAATGATGCGAATGACTTCTGCATCAGGCGTTTCAAAATTAATCTCCCCGCGCAAGGCTTCATTCTTCGCAAAAATCGGTGCTAATTTTTTGCCTTGTCCAAACTCCCGATACGCATCTGCAAACAACGTTACATAATCGGTCTGTTGGGTTTTTTGTAATTGCGAGGCACGATCCAATGCTTTTTGAAACGTTCCATCTTTGCTCTCATTGGAGAGGGCAAGAATAAATTCCTTCAAGTCCACTTGTAGAATCACGCTCATACCGCCTTTCAAATCCAAGCCCAACGCCAATTGTTGCGCTTTCAACTCTTGGTACGAGTAGCGCTTGAGCCACTTCATACCCCATATTTTTTCGGAGGACATGGAGTCCAAGTATGCCGTTCTGCTATCTTTAAAACACATTGAGTTGGTTCCCTGCTCTGGGCAAGATACTTGGGCGTATCGGTCCGCCGCTCTTTCCACCTTGCCGGTTGGAATGGTATAAATGTACTGCAACGCGGTCACAAACGTCAACACCACGAGAAAAAACTGCACAATTCCTTTGCCTTGCATAACTTTTGATTAGATATTAGACAATAAGTAGACTTTAGATATTAGATGTTAGACTTTAGATATTAAGTGTTGCACCTGCTATTTTGGGCACTTAAATAACTACTCACCAATAACATATAACATCTCTAAAAAAAACTCCGCGAATATACGGCTTTTAATTTGAACTTTTTCTAAAATAGGAATGCAAAGGTAAACAGGTATTTCAAATATACAAATTGTCTGAACCTTGATTTTTGTGATTTCTTTCACTCCGCTCCCTACTCACCAATCCCTACTTACCAATCACCAATCCCTACTTACCAATCACCAATCCCTACTTACCAATCACCAATCCCTACTTACCAATCACCAACCCCTACTCACCAATCACCAATCCCTACTTACCAATCACCAATCCCTACTCACCAATCACCAATCCCTACTCACCAATTACCACCTACCACCACACTTGCCGATTCTTCTCATACGTAAAAGGACGTTCCAATGCATCATTACAATCCCGACAATGCAATCTAAAAAGCACATTAACAGGCACTTGCGCGAAGGGGATGGTATGCTGCGTCGCTGTTCGTATCCCTAATGATGTCCATTTGCCAGACCAATAAAATAATTCATACGTTTTGCCGGGTGTGACCTGATTCGTACCACAAGCCGGTAAATATCTAAGTTTAGCAATGGAAGTCGGTTTTCCTAAATCCAGTCCGACCCACTGTGCGCCTTCGGGCGATTCATCAATCAAACTATATCCATTTACTCCATCAAAAGCCCATTCCGGGTGCGATACAGAACCAATCGGCGTGCCTTGTAAGGGATTTGTAGCATCCTTTGCAAAAAATTCCAAATCGCCTATTTTTAGAAACTGGCTGTCAGGTAGCATCAAACGCACGTACCGAACCGCTTTTTTATTACTAACTGCCGCTTCCTCCCAAAGACTTTCATATTCCAAACGGTCGCGCACGGCAGTGCCGCCATTATCTTTTACCCCCCAGTGTTCCATTGGTTCTTTCAAAGTAAGTAGGGTAGTGGCATCTTTAAAATCGGGCGTTTGTGCGCCTTCCAGCCGTGCGCGATGCAAATATTCGGCATAGCCCCACTTCATATTTTCCCGTTTTATCGGAAATTTTCGCTTTATATCAACGTCCTGTTTTTGAACTACATCAATATCTAATGTCTGCACTTTTCCATCAAAATCTAAAATAAAGGGATGCCCGGTGGCTTTGTAAACGCCATTTTTATAAAACATGGGCATATAAAGAATATTTCTACCCATATTTTGAAACGTAGCAATTCCTTGCACATTCAACTCGCTACCGGCAATGGCTTCCCAAGTGCGTTGTTTAGCAATACATAAATAAATAAATTTTTCTTTACTATTTTTTATAGTGACAATTAAATTAGACACATTGGTGTAAATATGCGTTACATCTATAATGCGAGAATTCTGCAAATAAGCTGGAATATCCTTTTCATTGATGCCACTTGCGATGCTTGCAAAGCTCTCCGCCTGCTTCGCCAAGGTTTTTCGGAACACTTTTGCCGACTTACTTTCTGCCTGTTGTACAATGGAATAGTCCACCGGATTGCCCTCCGCGCCAAGAAAAGAAACAGACTCTTTCTCATTGAAAATCAAGGCATTCCAAGCATGACCATCATGATAATTTGCCCATTGTGGGGTGTAATCAATCGCAACTGGAACCCCCAGTGCCCGTGCACTATACGTGGCGATAGCCGCCATATCCGAACAATTGCCGTGCTGTCCTTTCAGCAGATTATTGGCACTAATTCTGCCTGGATAATCATTAAAAGCATTAGTATAACGAAACCATTTTTTAATATCGTCGTTAAACTGGCAGCAGACCTCGTCGGGCGTTTTGTAATTGGATAGAATTTCTTTATACTTTTCATGTAATGATTGTCGCCAAGTGTCAGGATATTCGCTATAATTTCGATAAGGTAAAATATAATTACAAAATAGGTCAAAACTGGTGCTTGCGTGCCAAGGCGCACTTTGCCAAGCTGCAAAAGCTAAATCTATATTTTGAATCAGATAATCGGCAGTCAGAAAACGAAGGTCTTGATTTACACGAAGCGAAGTTTTTTCTGGAAAACCATTTTCATTAATAATAGAATCTTTTAGTTTGAAGATATCGGCTTCCGATTTTGTGTTAATTTCATTGAAAATATAATTATATTTTTCAAATTGTTTACTGCTATAATAATGTCCGCCTTCCATATTGCTAATCAGGAAAATAGCGGCTTTTAATTGCAAGCTGTCTTCTGGGCGTTGGCGATAATGTTGCAGCACTTTTTCGAGTTCCGAGCGATTTTTCCCGGCGAGGCGCAAGTTTTGTTCCAACGGATCGTCAGAAATTGATTCCGAGCTACACTGCTGATTCAGAAGGGCTAACAAGATTAAAAATAAAAACAATTGAGAATATTTTATAGACATTTGCATTTAATTTTTAACTTGACTTTGTATTTTAAATATTGTGTAAATACTAACAAACGAAAAATCATTACATGAACTATTTACTGCCGGAAAACTATAATTGGCGCTATTTTTTTCTCTTGATTATCACTACGCTCGCTGTGTTTATTAGCTTTTGGAATATAAATGTAATATTTCCTGCTTTGGCACTTACTTTGGGCTTAGTGAGTACGGCAATGCCCGCTTTTCGACAACAATTACCTTCTTTTTCTTTTGTAGATGCCATACTGGCAGTGCTGCTTGTAAGCGAAGTCCTCAATTATAATTATTCGATTTATGCGCCAAATAGTTTCGTTTTTTTACAAAAAATAATATTTTTTACACTTTTATATAGTTTATTACGGCTTACATTTGCGACTAACACTGCCAAAAATAGCATATTAGTTGCATTAAGTGGGTATGGATTTCTATTAGCAATGGGCGCTTTTCTCACTTTTATTTTATTACAAACGCAACTACAACTCGAAGGCTGGCAGGACGCTTCTCAATTCAAAAGATTGTACAGTCCGTTCGGCTTGCTCAACAATGAGTGGGCGACAATCGCCCTATGTTTATTGCCGTTTCCGCTGATTGTCGCTGCTTTTTTTTCGCGTTTTAAAATCGCTTTACTCGTTTGCGCGCTTGCTTTTGCGATGGTGAATGCCAGTGCGTTGGTGTCGTTTTCAAGAGGTGCTTATTTGTCTTTGGGTTTGTTTTGGTTGATTGCTATCGTCAGTATTTTTTATTTTAAATTAGTAAATTACAAAAAGTTACTAAAAATAATAAGTGTATTCATTCTTTTAATCATTCTATTCATTATTCCTATACGAATTCCCTTTTTTACTACACTTGCAATGAATAAAACCGTAACGCAGCAACGCAGCACACAAGGGCGATTCGACATTCTAGAAAGTGGACTTTGCCTTGCAAAAAACAACTGGTGGCTCGGCGTTGGTGGCAATAATTATCCGATTGTGAACGACCAATGCACCACACCACGCGAAGACCAAGGTTATAGCGGCTTTACAAATAACACTTATTTACAATTATTAATCGAAAAAGGAATATTGGGATTGGCAGCTTACGGCTTATTTTTTCTGGCTATTATTATAAATTTCATTAGAAATATTATTCGAGAGACCGATCAAACGATGCGTTTAGTAAATAGTTTACTACTTGCCGGATTTTTGACCTTTTGTTTTCGGGAGCTTTTCTTTTCTTCCTTTTTATATAGCAATGGCGTACTGACTTTGGTAAGCGTTTTTGCAGCGGCAAGTGCAGCAGGAAATGGTTTGAAATTCAGTAAAAATAACACTTTTTGGGTACTTTTTGGCGTAATTTTAGTATTAGGAATAAGTTGGATATTATATCAAGAAAGTTATTATAAGAAAGCAGAACAGCTTGTACAACAAGCGATTATACAGTGGAATAAAGGAGATAAAGTAGCCGCTTTAATAAATGTAGAAAAAGCCATTCAACACGCGCCAAACGTAGCGCCTTACCACGCATTAGCTGGATTGATAGAAGGACAAACCGACGCACCACTTTCCGATTTTTTAAAAGATAGTGTACAAACAGATAAAATTTCTATTACAAATTCCATTACTCATTTTAAAAAAGCATTACAACTCAATCCACTGGATGCGGGCTATCATTTCAATCTTGGTTGGCTTCATTTTTTACAAAATCGAGACTCGAAAACAGGGTTGGAATATTTGAATCGTGCCTTAGCATTAGAGCCGAATAATTCGGAATTTTTGATTGGAAAAGGAATTGTTTTAGAATATGCAAAGGACACGACAGCGGCTTTTGAGGCTTACAAAAAAGCGGTTCGACTTGACCCCGAAATTTTAGATTCTAAATACTATAATGATATAATGAATAGAAATTCTTACAATTATAAAGAAATAATTGAAAAAACGGTTGATAATTTTGAAGAGAATCCAAGCACGATTATTGCAGCACGTTTAGGGAAATTATTAATAAATACCGAAAATATTCAAGAAGCAAAAAGAATATTACAACGCGTCGCAAAAGAACTGCCAGATTTGAATCGCCCTTATTACCACCTCGCCATCATTGCCGAACGCGAAGGCGACACAACTCAAGCCATGTCCTTGCTTCGTCAAGCCATGTATTTAGATGGAATGGATTATTTACCTGTTTTAGAATTGGGGCATATTTATTATAATCGTAAATCAGAACAAAAGAATGCTGCCTTCACGGTTATTCGGTACTATCAGGATGCCCTTCGTAATTGGTGGAGCAGCAGCAGCAGCAATCATAATGGCAGAGCAAATATAAAATATAAAATAAATACTGCTGTGAATAACGATTTGATTCCAAAAGATTTATTACTTGGCATTAAAACACAACTTGACTTTCAGGTAATAACCATTCGAATCGCTGAAATGTATGTAAAATTGGATAATAAAAAGGAAGCAGCATATTATAAAATGCTTTCTCAAAAAGCGCTTTCAGAGATAAAAATAGAAGATATTCAATAGAAAAGAATGTGGAAGATAGAAGGCGGTAGATAAGGAATTGTTTGTAAAGGGCTTGATAAAAGGCATGATTGCACTGATCTTTGAAACATTTTTGGAAGGGTTGCGTATATTGGGAATATAGACGCAATAGCCACTAACTAAGTAAAACACGCGATGCGTTAATACAAGAGTTTTGCAAAACAAAAGATTCAATTTTAGCAAAAAACGCAAGTATGTACAGGATAGAATTCTTAATAATTGTTGCAAATAGAAACACTAATTCTCTGAGAGCGTTGAAAAGCCTCTTGCTTTCTGACGATGATATTCAAAAAGTAACCAATTCAAAAATAAGCGTTAATAATTTTGAATTTAGTTATCGTATAGAAACTGGAAAAATAAATGCTGACAAGGAACCGACTTACTTTGTGGCTTCATTTTGAGTGTGAAGAGGAAAAACATATACCCGAATTTGTAAAATCAATTAGAGTTATAAGAAGTGTACTTTCCATAATCAATCCAACTATTTATAAACTTTGGGATGATATATCTCAATATTATTCGGAAAAAGCGTATGCCAAAATATATCGCGTTGAAAACTTAATGAGAAAACTTTTAACCAAGTTTATGTATATAAATTTGGGTATCAATTGGACATCTGATAGAATGCCAGAAGAAGTAATAACGTCTATCAAGTCGGGGAATCAAGACCCGAATTTTTTACATAATGTAGATTTCATACAGTTGAGTAATTTCTTATTTAGCGAGAAATATCCTAATCATAAAGAATCATTGATAAAAAAACTTAGTAAGGCTAATAACATTGGTGAATTAGATTTGTCTGAAATAAAGTCTTTACTACCAGAAAGCAATTGGAGTAGGTATTTTGAAGAACTAGTAGATTGCGAAAGGGAATTTTTAAGTAAAAAGTGGGAGAGACTTTACAATCTACGTAATTCAATAGCTCATAGCAGGTTTATCACGATTGGCGAGTTAAGTGAAATTGAAGATTTAGTTGATGAGATTACTCCAATACTTGAAGAAGCTATAGATAAACTAACTCGCATTGTAGTGCCAGATGACGAAATAGAGAATATCGTAGAAAATGTTGCAAGTGAACGCAATGAGCAAATAGGGAACTTTATTAATAATTTTAAGACGCTTGAAAACAATCTGTCTAAATTAAGTCATCAAATCAGTGCTTCAAACAATGCTCTTCAAGAAAAAATCATGCCTTTATCCAAAAGCTTAAATGCGATTTCTAAAATCAACCTCATCCCTAAAGAAACTATAGACGCAATTAGCAATATATATAAATTTAGAAATATAGTTGTTCATAGCTCTGCTTTTGAGGTGGAACCTATTACTATAAATAATAAAATTGCGGAAATTATTCGTCTAAACGAAGTCATTTCAGATGAAATCGAAGTTAATGAAGGATATCATATTAATAAGATAAAGAACGACAGCATTATTAATATTTATAGAAAAATAAAAGATTACTTGTTATCTTTAGAAGGCATAGAAGTTAAATATAACAAACATTATATATCATTTAAATTGAGTAGAAATGTAATTGATGTAAAAGTTCAACAGAAATCTGTAAAGGTTTGGCTTAATGTAATTTATGGCCAATTGTCTGACCTCCAAAATATCACTAAGAATGTATCTAATATTGGACATCAAGGGAATGGAGATTATGAAGTGATTATAAAGAGTGATGAGAATCTTAATGCAGTTTTTGATCTAATCAAACAGTCATATGAATTAAATAAAGAATGAATCGCAGAACAAAGCACACAGCGACCATGCATCTTAACGTCGGCACGTCGTGTGTGCCAAACCGTTATGCCCAATTAAGAAACAAACAATAAAAGCAAAAATCAATAAATGGCATTTATAGATTACTATAAAATCTTGGGGATTTCTAAAACTGCAACTGAAAAGGAAATTAAAGCAGCCTATCGGAAACTCGCCCGAAAGTATCATCCTGATCTCAACCCGGGAAACAAGGAAGCGGAGACAAAATTCAAAGAAATAAATGAGGCAAACGAAGTGTTGAGCGACCCTGAAAATCGGAAGAAATACGATAAGTATGGGAAGGACTGGGAACATGGAGCGGAATATGAAAAAGCCCAACGGCAACGGCAAGAACAGTCTGCGTATCGATCAGGTCAGCAAGACTTTTCAAACGAAGAATATTCTGATTTTTTTGAATCTATGTTTGGTGGTGGAGGAAGAGCATCCTACAACCAAGGTCACAGTCCAAAGTTTAAAGGTCAGGATTACAATGCTGAATTACATCTCGATTTAAAAGATGTTTATACCACTCAACAACAAGTCCTAACAGTTAATGGTGAAAAAATCAGGCTCACAATACCCGCAGGAGTTGAAAACGGTCAAGTGATAAAAATTAATGGAAAAGGAGGATTAGGAATCAATGGGGGACCAGCTGGGGATTTGTATATCAAATTCATCATTGATAATCACACGCAGTTCAAACGGGATGGCAATAATTTATATTCAGATGTTGATCTGGATTTATATACACTCATTTTGGGTGGAGAGATAACGGTAGATACTTTTAACGGTAAGGTAAAACTCCATATAAAGCCGGAGATGAAAAACGAATCGAAAGTAAAATTGAGTGGGAAAGGATTTCCGGTTTATAAAAAAGAAGGCGCATTTGGGGATTTGATCATCACCTATCATATAAAGATGCCAACTGATCTGAGCGAAAGAGAAATAGAGTTATTCAAGGAATTGCAAAAAATGAAAGCACAATGAAAGCACAATACTTGATATCGACCCAAACCCTTTGTTCGCATTATGATATTGAAATTTCATTTGTAGATGCTTTAAACAAAATAGGGCTCATCCAAATCGAAATTATTGAGCAAAATGAATTTATACATCAAGACCAAATCAGTGATCTGGAAAAAATAATCAGACTTCACAACGAATTAAACGTGAACCTGGAAGGCATTGATGTGGTGTTTAATTTATTAGAGAAGGAAAGGGAATTACGGAATGAATTAAATGCCCTAAAAAACAGATTAAGGCTTTATGAATCCCTCTAACCACAAGGCGCACAAAGTGTTCCATAGTGAAAATCCTTGTGCCCTTTGTGGTTAAAGGTATGGTTGGCTTGACACTTACGACTTTGTAAGTACCCATTCGGAAAACATCTTCTATATTTTCATCCATTTTAAACAAGTTCTAACCCTAAACTGCAAAATCTTGTATTTTTGCAGGAAAATTCGTGTGAAATGGCAAAAAAATTAGTCCGGTTTGACTGGGCGATGAAAAAGATGCTTCGCCATAAAGCCAACTTCGACATTTTGGAAGGTTTTCTATCAGAATTACTCGGAGAAGAAATCAAGATAAAGCAGATTCTCGACAGCGAAAGCAACAAGGAGACGGAAGATGACAAGCACAACCGGGTGGACATCCTGGTAGAGAATTCCAAGGATGAGTTGGTCATCATCGAAGTGCAAAACAGCAAGGAGTATGACTATTTTCACCGGATGCTGTACGGCATCTCCAAAGCCATTACCGAGCACATCAAAGAAGGGGAGGCTTATGCAGCAGTAAAAAAGGTAATCTCCATCACCATTGCCTACTTTGATTTAGGGCAGGGGGAGGATTACGTTTACCACGGGACGACGGTATTCAGGGGCTTACACAAAAACGATATATTAACCCTTGCTGATAAGCAGATAGAACTATATAAAAAGACCATTATTCATGAAATTTACGCGGAGTACTGGGTCATCAAGGTTGGAAAATTCCACAACCGGGTCAAGGACAAGTTGGACGAGTGGATATATTTTTTCAAGAATGCAGAAATAAAGAGCGGTTCCACCGCCAAGGGTTTGAAAGAGGTAAGTGAGCGATTGGATGAAATGAAGTTAAAGGAGAAAGATGCAAAGGACTATAAAAGGTATCTGAAACAATTGCGGGATGTGGCGAGTGAACAGCATACTAAAATGGCAGATGCGCAAGATTTAATAAATAAAGGGAGGGAAGAAGAAAAAAATGCTGCCATAATTGGATTTTATGAAAATGGTGTTCCTATTCCAATCATTGCAAAATCACTCAAAATTACCGAAGAACAAGTTTCGCAAATAGTTGAAAACTATATAAATAAGTAAAATCGCCCACCTATGCACTACTTCTCATAGCCGACGGCTACATAAATGCATAATAACCTTTCTCCATAAAAATCATAGCCGGCGTGATGCAATAGACCCTTTGCCCGAACCAACTTTGGTTTTGTTTTAGCATATTGTCATGTTGCATGAGCATATTCCGACTTTGCGCGAGCGTATTGCTATGTTGTACGAGCATATTGCCATGTTGCATTAGCATATTGTCATGTTGCATTAGCATATTCCGACTTTACATTAGCATATTGTCGTGTTACATTAGCATATTGTCATGTTGTATTAGCGTATTGTCGTGTTGCACGAGCATATTCCGATTTTACTTTAGCGTATTTCCATGTTGCATTAGCGTATTTTCATGTTGCACGAGCAGATTGCCATGTTATACGAGCAGATTGCCATGTTATACGAGCAGATTGCCATGTTATACGAGCATATTTGGACTTTACTTTAGCATATTAAAATAGGGGTATGAGCGGTCAAATAATTTGCTTAAAAAATACAAGCCCGACGATTGTCCACCAAAATGGATCAACCGCCGGGCTTATTTTATACCATGAAATCAATGTCAATCAGAAAATATCTGACACTCCCTAGTCCGGCATCTCTTAATCTGGCATCTGGTATCTATCAATCTGGCATCTCCTTTACATATTCTTAATTATCTCATCGCCAAATTCCGAGCATTTGATTTCTGTAGCGCCTTCCATGAGTCGGGCAAAATCATACGTCACGCGCTTGCCGGAAATACTTTTTTCAATGCCCTCGGTAATCATATCTGCTGCTTCTTGCCAGCCCATATATTCGAGCATCATTACACCCGATAAAATTACGGAACTTGGATTCACTTTATCTTGGTCGGCATATTTGGGAGCCGTACCGTGCGTGGCTTCAAACACTGCGTGACCCGTTTTGTAGTTGATATTCGCACCCGGCGCGATACCGATGCCGCCTACTTGCGCTGCCAGTGCATCCGACAAATAATCGCCATTCAAATTCAAGGTTGCAATAACATCAAATTCTTTTGGGCGTGTCAATACTTGTTGTAATGTAATATCTGCAATGGCATCTTTTATAATAATTTCTTGACCGGTGTTTGGATTTTTGAACGAACACCAAGGACCGCCGTCAATTTCCACTGCGCCATATTCATTTTTTGCAATATCATAACCCCATTCCATGAACGCACCTTCGGTGTATTTCATGATATTCCCCTTATGTACAATGGTCAGATTTTTGCGATTTTGTGCAATGATATAATCCAATGCAGCGCGCACTAAACGCTTGGTCCCTTCCTTGCTCACCGGCTTGATGCCAATGCCTACTTCTGCCATCGCCTCTGCGCCAAAACGGATTTTTTTGAATTCTTCTGGAAAGGTCGTTTTCAAAAATTCCAACGTTTTTATCGCTTTATCGCTACCAGCTTTGAAGTCAATCCCAGCATAAATATCTTCCGTATTTTCGCGATAAATCACCATATTCACTGCCTCTGGGTGCTTCACCGGACTTGGAACACCATCGAAATAACGCACCGGACGCACGCACGCATACAAATCCAACAACTGTCGCACCGCCACATTCAGCGAGCGAATACCGCCGCCCACGGGTGTGGTGAGTGGACCTTTTATCGAAATTAAACACTCTTTAATTTTGTCAATCGTTTCATCCGGCAGCCAACTTCCCGTCTCATTAAATGCTTTCTCTCCCGCCAACACTTCCAACCATTCTATTTTGCGCTCACCGCCGTACGCTTTCTCCACCGCCGCATCAAATACGCGCACCGAAGCGTGCCAAATATCAGGACCCGTGCCGTCGCCGATAATAAATGGAATAATGGGGTCATTCGGGACGGTCAGTTTACCGTTTTCAATTGTTACTTTTGTACCACTCATATTTTTGTTGTATTTTGTTGTGAATGTAGGTTCGTGTATCGGCGGACTTTATCCGCCACTGGTTTTCGGCGACTAAAGGTCACCGTTACAGAAAACGAAATTTTCGCAAAAAGTACGCAAAAGTAACAATTTATTCGTTTTTTTGAGTGTTGGAACATAGGTTTTTCTTGTAAAACGATAGATATTAGACAATAGACATTAGATTTTAAAATAGAATGCCATGACCGTAGAAGCACGTAAATATCAATTGATTAATCAAATTACACGCATTGAAAATGATGCGGTGTTAAAGATTTTAGAAGATACACTGGCAAAAGTAGCTGCTGAACAAGACTCGGTTATTTTCAAACTTGCAAAACCAATGCGAAAGCAGATGCTTATAGAAGATTTAATAAAAGAGCAAAACTATGCAGGTCCAAATAAGGAAAGTCTGGAAAAAATTATTGACGAAATAGACATTGAAGAGTCCATTGAGGAATTATTGAAAATGATTTGATTATGTATTACCTTTTCGATACAAATATTGCACTCATTTACTTGCGAGAACACAGGGTGAAAGATAATATAGAGAAAGCATATCGTCTTGTGGATTGCTGCCACTGCCAATGTTGTAAATGCTACACTTATTACAACTGATAATGATTTTGACCACTTGAATGAGGTTTATTTCAATTTAGTCAAAGTAGTACTATTAGCTTAGAACCTCAAACCAGAAACTTGAAATGAAATAAATGAATCCAATATTAGACGCGAGCGGCAAACAACAAAACCCCGAAGAGCAACAAATAGAAAAATCGCTACGACCGAAAGCACTCGAAGATTTTAGCGGGCAGCCGAAGTTGGTAGAGAATCTCCGAATATTTATTGCCGCCGCCAAGCAACGGGGCGAAGCGCTTGACCATGTCTTGCTGCACGGTCCGCCGGGATTGGGCAAGACGACTTTATCGCATATCATTGCATTAGAATTAGGCTCAAGTTTAAAGATGTCATCCGGTCCGGTGTTAGAAAAAGCGGGCGACTTGGCAGGTTTGTTAACCAATCTCGAAGAAGGCGACGTGCTGTTCATTGATGAAATTCACCGACTGAATACGGTTGTAGAAGAGTATTTATATTCTGCAATGGAAGATTATCGTATTGATATCATGATTGATAGTGGTCCGAGTGCGCGGAGTATTCAAATTACCCTTAATCCTTTCACACTTGTAGGCGCAACCACACGGATGGGCTTACTCACCGCGCCAATGCGTGCTCGCTTTGGTATTAATTGTTTGTTGGATTATTATGATGTAGCTACACTGGAACGTATCATAAAACGCTCCGCCGATATTTTAAACGTGCCAATAACCGACGAAGGTGCGCACGAAATTGCGCGTCGAAGCCGAGGTACGCCCCGTATTGCCAATGCACTGTTGCGTAGAATTCGAGATTTTGCGCAAATTAAAGGCGACGGTACGATTGAAGTCAAAATTGCAAAATATGGCTTGACCGCGCTCAATGTGGACGAACATGGTTTGGATGAAATGGACAATCGCATTTTGTCTACGATTATCAATAAATTCAAAGGTGGTCCGGTCGGCATCAGCACCATCGCCACGGCGGTAGGGGAGGAGGCAGGTACGATTGAAGAGGTACACGAGCCGTTTTTGATTATGGAAGGTTATTTGCAACGCACGCCGCGTGGGCGAGAAGCGACGGAAAAGGCATATAAACACTTAGGCATAGTACCGAAATTGCGTAATCAGAGCCTGTTCCCAGACTTAGAGATTGAGTAGCCGATAAAAAAGGCAAATTGATCTTTGCAAAAATATTGTTGGTAGAAAATTACAGCAGATGATAGCGACAATTGTCAAAATACTTTAATTTTGCATTTTCAATAATGAAAAACCAAAAATCAAACAACATGAAAATCAGAAAAATTGCTCTGATTGTAGCCTTCGTTATTGGCTGCACCTTCGCTGCGCAAGCGCAAAATTACAACTCCGCCATCGGGCTTCGACTGGGCGTACCGCTCTCTATTTCCTACAAGCATTTTTTGAGCGAGAATGGCGCGATTGAAGTCTTTGGGGGCTTTCGGAGCTACTCCGGCTATGGCTGGTTCAACGTGGGTGGCTTGTACCAATATCACAAACCTATTCCAGACTTAGATGGCTTGAGCTGGTATTTTGGTGGCGGTGCTGCTGCCTTTTTCTGGAATTATGATAACAATTTTGCATTTGGCGATAACGACGATAGTTCTTTTAGCCTTGGCATCTTGGGCAACTTAGGCTTGGATTACAAATTCGAGAATGCGCCTATCAACCTTTCAGTGGATTGGGTTCCCATCTTCTTTGTGAATGGCTATGGTAGTGGCTTTGGCGGTGGATACGGCGCATTTGCAGTGCGCTATGTGCTGAGGTAATTTTCATAATTGAGTAACTCGCTTTGAGCGAGTTACTCAACTACAATACTTTTTACTTTACTTTCCGAAAGAAAATATCGCCACTCACTGTTTCCAATGCCACGCGTGCGCCGCCACCATTAATCGTCGCACTCAATCGCTTGGAATACGACGTACTCTTCGCATCCAATTTCACATCAAAATCCGAGTAAATTTCGCCCGTCACCGATTTGAAATTCAAATCCGCCTTGGCATTCGATTGTAATGATAAGTCAACAAAACCGCTGATGCTCTTGGCGGAAAGCTCACTCGGCAAGCCCTTGATTTCAATATCGCCAGAAATAGTTTCTAAATGTAATATCGTATTTACAGGAACCAATACTTCGTAAAGGCGTACAATAACGCAAACGCAATCAGTATCCCAGTTTTCAAAACAATTACAGTCATGTTGTCGATATTTTTTCTCTTCTTTAAAATCATAATCCGTTTTAACCTGTAACTCATCTCCGATTTCGGTCACTTTTATAGTGTGAATCTTCGCAAATTCTTCTTTTGAGACTTGGAGGAACGTTTTCAATTTCACTTCATTACCAGCCCAAGTGCTGACTTTGATATTTTGTCCAAATTTTAAATCCAGCGACACTCTTTTACTGGCAGGCAGTTTCCAAGTATTTTCACTGTTCTTTTCAATCTGCGCCGCAGCTAAATGAAAACTCAACACCATGATCAAAAAACAAATAATATTTTTCATAATATTTAATTTTAAAATTAAAAATAGGAGAATAGGAGGATGGGAAGATAGGACAAGAAAAGAGCGAAATCCTCCCATTTTCCTATCTTCTCATCCTCCCTATACTTACTTTTTTCGTAAATAAATATTATCACTTATCGTCTTTAATGTAATTTCCACGCCGCCGTTATTAATGTTACTCGTCACTTTTCCGCCGCCGATACGCGTCAGTTTGTTATCACTTTTACCCAAATCCATATCCGTAAAAATCTCTCCAGATATCGTCGTCATTCTAATATTCGCTTTAGTTGTAGCAGGCATCGTCACATCAATAAAACCGCTAATGTTGGAAATCGTAGTGGGCAGATTTTGATTCACTTGCGAAAAAACCACCGTGATGTCGCCGGAAGTCGTGTTGGCTGTCACCGGACCTGTCACGTTTTTGATGACAATATCTGAACCCAGGCTTTGTACTTCAATCTCGCCTTTCAAGTTAGAAATCTCGAATTCACTGCTTTCCCAGCTTTCTTCCTCGATTTTGAGTGCCGCGTCGGCGGGTATTCTAATGGTGTACTCGGCGTCTCTGCCCGTTGCTTTTCGGATGGTCATTACACCGTTTGCTTCCGTTATTTCCAGTCCAAGTCCAGTGTTGTCCTGCGCGTTGCGATAAAGCGGCTTCAAACCTTTGGCGCGTTCGGGCAGTTCAAAATCGCCATCCGCTTCGATGGTGACTTCGTTGCCACTCGTGCCGATGATTTTCAAATCTGCTTTATCCGCTTCAATGACGACTCGCTTAGATCCGCCGCCACTAAAGGCTTTCGAGAATTTTTGAGCTTGCGCAATGGTCGCAAATAGGCATACCAATGACAAGAGTGTTACAGCACATTTCATGATTTTGTCAATTTTAATAATTTTTTGTAAATAATAGGATAAGAAAATAGTTCGGGTGATTTATATATTATGATATTATTTCTTGTTATCCCGATATACATTGGGACAAAGCCGCAAAGCTTATCTTTATTTGTATAATACTTTTGTCAAGCATCACTCCATAAGCCTTTCACCCCATAAACCCATTCCTTCATTACAATAAAACTTCCACGCCATACGCCGCTTTATTTTTTACAATTTCCATTACATTTTTATCTTTTAATAATTTTTTAAAAGTGTCCTTTGCTTGATGTGCTTTAAGATTAGTGAGAATGTCAATAAGTGTAATTTGCACTTCAGGACTTTTTTCTTTTTTTAAGGCTTTGGTTAGCGCGTTGATGACGGTGCGCTCGCGGGCAAACTGCGCCAATCCTTCGGCGGCTTTGGTGCGCACATTTACATTTTCATCAAAATAAAGGGTATGGACGAGTGCTTCAATTACTTGTGGGTCCGCTATTTCTTCCTCCACCGCCGTGTTCACAGCTTTGATGCGCTGGCTGGCAGATTCTTCGCGCAATAGATTCAAAACCAAGGTTTTATTGGAGTGTTGAATTTCAGTAACCAAGGCATCAATTTGTTTTTGCTGGTTTAAATTTTTACACCAAAGCGTCCCAAACCCAAGTCCTAAGGCTAATAGAATGATGGCTGCGGCTGCGTATCGTTGTATGTTTTGTAATTTAATAGTTCGTGTCGGTTCTGGTTTTAAGGCTTTTAAAATAGGACGTTGCTCTTTTTCCAATAGCTGATGAAAATTTCGATATAGGTTTCCACTCGGCTGCTCCATTTCTACTGTATCCATTGTGTGTAACAATATTTCTAATTCTTTCAATTCGCGGCGCAATTCCGGCGAATTCGCTAATTCTAATTTTAGGGACGTAACTTTCTCTTTAGCAAGCGTTCCTTCCAAATATTCAATAAGTTGTGATGTTTTATCTGGTTTCATAGGTTTTCGAGTTTAAGATATAATTCTCTCAATTGCTTGATGGCTCGATGTGCTTTTACCTTTGCATTGCTTTCTGTGCAGCCCAAAATGTTGGCAACTTCGCTGTATTTTAGGTTTTGAAAGCGAGTCAATACTAAAATTTCGCGCTGGTCGTCCGGTAATTTTGCCATTGCTTGATGCAAGGTTTCTATGTTTTCTACTTCTTGTATTTGGTGTAAAACGCTTTCATCCGAGCCAGTAATTATATCCAAGCCATTAAAATCTGATAACTTCAGGCGATTCTTTTTATGAAAATCCGCGCTCACATTCCGAGCAATTTGAAAAATCCACGACTGAAAAGCCGTCTCATTCCGATACGATTGTCTATATTTTAATAGCCTTTCAAATACATTTTGGGTCAAATCCTCACTCGCCACCCGCTCATAGCCCAGCCGTAAAAAAAAATTATACAAGCGCACTTGATACCGCTCAAATAGCACACTTGCGCCGTCTAAGTTGCCCACGCTCAAGCGTTGCATCCATTCTTCGTCGCTTACGGTAGTAGGTGTTCGGTGCATAACCATACTCAAATGTGAAATTTAAGATTTGAAAGTTGAAAAAATGGCATTGTTTCTAATTTCACATTTTAGATTTCTGATTTCAAAAAGGGTTACTTGCGTTTTAGAAGATAGTTACAAAGTTTGTAAAAATAAGGTATACTAATTTCAGCTGACACCTCTTTCAGAAATGTCACCTGAAATAAAAAAGCAGCCTCCGTTGCTGGAGGCTGCCGCTCATGGGATTGTTTTCAAATCGTTTTTGTAGATGTGGCAAACTTTGGAAGTGCGCCACCTCTTTTTATTGCTTAATAAACTTCGCACTCTTCGTTTGTCCATCGGTTTGAATTCTTAATAAATACATTCCAGATGGTAAGTTGCTGATATTGAGTGGTGTACGATTGCTGCCGGATGTAACGCTTTCGCGGTTCGTTTGCATTAATTTACCTTCCAAGCTAAAAATTTGTACCTGATAATTGCCGGAAGTTGGCGCATTGAATTCTAAAGTTAATTCCTCTTTCGCCGGATTTGGATACAACTTGAAGTTGCGAATCGCCTCCACTTCATCCGCGTTGGTGGTCACAGTCGCCGTGCGGTATGCTGGGTTGCCGGTAAAGTTTTGCGTGTTCAAATTAATCGTCGAGCGGAACGTGCTCGTGCAGCCATTCGCAGTAGTAATCGTGAGCGTCACTTCGTAAATGCCTTGCGTGCGGTACGTGTGTAATGGTCTCGCCTCCGCGCTCGTCGTGCTATCGCCAAAGTTCCATTTGAAGGTGGTGGCATCCGTTGAAGACAGATTGAGAAAAGCGACTTGCAGCGAATCCACAAATAGCATTGGTAGGAATAGCGCGTTGCATTCATTGTCATAAAAAGCATTCGGGTCTATGAAAACAATCATGCTGGTCGTGCTTTCACAATTCTCAGAACGAACCGTCAGGCGTACATAAAACACGCCGTTGGAGCTATAAGTATGCGTCGGATTTTTCTCGGAACTCGTGTAGCCGTCACCAAATTCCCACAGAATGGAAGAAATATTGCCAAAAGACAAATTCTTGAATTCAATCGTGTTCAGACTATTTGGATTCTGTGCAAACGTGAACATTGCCTGACATCTCGGTCTAGGATTATCGTCGCCTCGACCAACGTACACGACCTGCGTAGTGCTGGACGTACAACCTGTAGAAGTTGCAATGTACTGCGTCACTCTGTAAACACCCGGACGTGCGTAGGTGTGCGTCGGGTTTTGAGAATCGCCAAAAGTGCCGTCGCCAAATTCCCATTTCCAACCTAAAATCGTGCCTTGCAATACTTTTGAGGAATCTTTAAAATCAACCGTCAAAGAACTATCGCGTAGAATTGGATTAAAGGATGCCGTACAATCTTCATTCGGGTCATCTTCTCTTTCGCAACGGAAAAGGTCATTGCCATCGTAGCCTTTACAAGCTGCAAAACATTTATTAGAAAACGTAATCGTATCGCCATTTGGACCAATCGCACACACCGGATCAAAATATAAGGGGCAGAAACAATCGCTCGTATCGCGTACGCAAGGCACAAAATCTTGTTGTGTAAATCCATAACATCTTGCCACACAAGCATTTGGGAATTCTTTAATCGCACCGTCTATTTTTACACAAACTGGGTCGAGATTGAGCGGACAAGCGCAGTCGTCATCGTCATCGCGGCGGCAACGGAACCAATCTCGCTCTCCAAAACCTTTACATCTTGCAAAACATGGATTATCAAACGTCAACGTATCACCATTTACAACCACACAAACGGGGTCATAATATTCTGGACAAACGCAACTGTTGGAATCGCAACGCACGATATCACTTTCGTCAAAACCATTACAAATCGCTTCACATTTACTATTATATTTTATAATATTGCCATCTGCCAATTTTACACAAACGGGGTCAATCACTGGCGGGCAAAGACAAGCATTCGGGCGGCACTGGAATAATTGTTCGGGTGTGTAACCTTCGCAAACCGCAAAACATTTATTGGTAAAAGTCAACGTATCGCCATTCGGACCTACTGCACAGATCGGATCTAAAATTTTAGGGCAATTGCAACCCGTTGTATCACAAGGCACTAAGTCTCTTTCTTTATAACCGGCACATTTAGCTTCGCAGAAATTACCAAATTCTTTAATCGTTCCATTTTCCAATTTTACACAAACCGGATCATAAACCGCCGGGCAAATGCACTCATTCTGGTTGCAATAAAAAATATCCTGCGCTTCATAACCTTTACAATACGCAAAACATTTATTACTAAAAGTCAAGGTATCGCCATTCTCACTAATTACACAAACGGGTGCATATTCTAAATCGCAATTACAACCTTCATTCTCGCGGCATTCTACAAAATCACTTTCTTCAAAACCGGCGCACTTGGCACGGCAAATATTGCCATAAGTAAGGGTATCACCATTTACAACCACGCAAACGGGGGCGTATTCATCCGTCGGGCAATCGCATGGGTCTCTTTGGCATTCCACAAAATCGCGTTCCGTAAAACCTGCGCAAGCCGCTTCACAAGAATTGCCGTATTCTTTAATCGTTCCATTTTCCAATTTTACACAAACAGGGTTATAAATAGCTGGGCAAACGCAAGTCGTATCCTGACAAGCACCGATTTGAAATTCGCTATAACCCGCACATAGTGCCACGCATTTATTGGGAAAAGTAATCGTAGCGCCATTCGGCGAAGTCACACACACCGGACGATATTCTCGCGTGCAATTGCAGTCGGCGGTGTCGCGCACATACACGCTCGTGCGGAAAGAAGATGTACAAACGGTGTCGGTCGCCTCCGAAAGGATGGTGAGCGAAACGGTGTAGATGCCGCTGGTGGCGTAGGTGTGGACCGGATTTTGTAAATTGCTGGTGGTGCTGTCGCCAAAATTCCATTTCCATTCAAAAATAAAAGTAGGACGGACGGATAAATCTTGAAAATAAACGGTTTTGGGCGCAGCCGGGTCTACTTTATGACTGAAAAACGCCTTGCACTCCTCGCGCGGCGGCGGCGGGTTGCTCGTTTCGCAAATGCGGAAATTTACATCTTTAAAAACCGAACTATCCCGATTGACATATAATATTTTTTGAATCGGAATATTGTTACAAAAATTATCTACCACCATAGTCACCTTGGCGTAAGGCGCTCCGGGTTCCACCTTTACGTCTAAAGCCGCTGCGTAAAATCCTTCCATATTAGTCAACACCGAGGTGCGACCACTTTCTGTGTAAAAATTGACCGGAACACTGCGGGCAGGCTGATCCTCTTCGCCGAGAAAAACCTTACCCGATACTTTCAATGGTACGATTAGATTTTGCGCCCCGACCAAGCCAAGACAACAGACCATCAGGAATGTTAGAAATGATTTCATGTGTTGCATTTTTTTAGATTGTTTTCTAATTTTGATTAATTACTGATGGGATAAGTAATTAAAAAAGAAATGAAGAGTCAAATGGAAAGACGTATAAAAAAGCAGAAAAGGTTGGGGTTAAATAAAAAAAATGTACTACAGATAACCATAGTACATTTTTGCTTATTGTAAATATTCCTTTGCTTATCTTAATTGAAATCGTTGCGTTTTCATATCATTGCTACAAAATAAGCTACTAACATTTGTAGACCACCAATTCAAAAAAAAGTAATACATATCTTTTGCTGAAATTCCACCATTATTTGCGCGTAAACTAATCAAATCTTCTTCTATAATTGATCCTGCCGAATTTGTCCGTTGAGAATTAGCTGAAATACCGGCAACGGCGGTGGCTTTGGAATTTCCATTATTAGTCCTTAACCCTATCAAATCCTCTTCAATGATGCCACGACCTTGAGCAAAGGTAGTTTGTTGAAAGCTTATAAAAGCCACTAAGAATGTAAATAGTAAAACTTTTTTCGATGATTTCATTGCTTAGAAATTAAATTAAAAAAATGAATTTATTTAATAGTGCTATTTAATATTTTTATATAGTTACAACAATTACATTTTTAGGCATTTATCGGGAAAAGGGTGATGGGGTGACGGGGTAATGGGGTGATTAATATGTTGAAAATCAATGAATTGATTTATTTATAATTTTAAAATTTATCGGAAAAACTTTTTGATTTGCTTGCAAAAAACGCTTTAAATTTGTGTAATAAATGACAAAGTAAAATGGAAAACAGTAAATTGATAGCATTGCTTCGGACGTTTGATGCCAGTGAGTTGCGCGCTTTTAAGGATTTTGTGGCAGCTCCATATTTCAACAAAAAGGGCGAAGTGTGCCGATTGTATGCTTATTTGAAAAAAATTGCTGCGAATGATTTCCCTGCCCCCAAGCTACAACGAGCGACCGTTTTTGCTGCAATTTATCCGAATCAAGCGTGTGATGAGCGACAATTAAATTACACAATGAGTCTGCTTTTGAAATTAGCAGAGCAGTTTGTTGGCTTGCAACAATATGAAAATTGGGGGATTGTGCCTGATTATCAAGTGCTTAAATCTTCTGTGGAACGCCATTTGGATAAAAATTATCAGTACCAATTTCAGCAAGCTAAGGAAAAAGTGGAACGGGCTGCTTACCGCAATGAAGATTTTTTTTTCAACGTTATTTGCTTGCCGACGTAGCAGATGCGCATTTCACGACGAAAAATGAACGCCGATTTGATGCTGCCTTGCAGGACGCAGCCGATTATTTTGACTTGTTTTACCTCTCTAAAAAATTGAAATACTTGTGCCAAATGCTTGACCGACAGCAAGTTGTATCAGCCGATTATCAACTTCACTTTTTGGAGGAATTGAAAACGTATTTGTCGAATCAAGTTATTGCGGACACGCCTGCTATTGCGATTTATTATCAATTGTTACCTTGCGCTCACGGAGCCTGAACCAACTCCCTATTTTCATGCATTCCGACAACTGTTGCAAACGGCTGCCAAGGTGTTTCCGGCTGAAGAAATGCGTTTGTTGTATCAGTTTGCGATCAATTTTCGCGTCCGGCAGATTCGTTTTGGTGCCAAAGAATATATTGACGACGTGCTTTCGCTCTACCGAGAAGGTGTGGAAAGTGAAGTTTTATTGGACAATGGACACATCACGCCTTGGACGTTTAAAAATATGGTAAAGTTGGGTTTGGGCTTGCAGCAGTACGATTGGGTGCAGCAATTTGTGACTGATTATATTTCTAAACTCGAAGCTGACAAACGCGAAGATGCGTATCATTTTAATTTAGCGGACTTGTATTATCATCGAAAAGAATATAATCAGGCATTACAACATTTTAATCAGGTAGCATTTTCTGATATCTATTATCATTTGGGTGCAAAAGTAATGCTGCTCAAAATCTATTATGAGACACAGGAAACAGAAGCACTCGCGTCCCTCATTTCCACGTTTCGCGTTTTTTTGCAACGCAATAAAAGTGTGCCGAAAGAAGTGAAAACGCCTTATTTGAATTTTGTAAATATCTTATATGAATTATTCCGACACGGCAAAAAGCGGTCGAAAATCCTGCGCGAAAAAATTGCGAATACGCCCATGTTAACGGACCAGAGTTGCCTCTTGGCGCAGTTATAAATGAATTAACTATCTCCTGAAAAGATATCATCCCAATCTTAACCTCAACCCTAATCTCAACCTTAATCTTTCATCGCTGCAATACCCGGCAGTTCCTTCCCTTCAAAAAACTCCAGCATCGCGCCGCCGCCCGTGGAGACGTAGCTCATTTCATCTGCCAGATTCAAATCATTCACCGCTGCAACCGAATCTCCGCCGCCAACAAGGGAAAACGAGCCGTTTTTCGTAGCTTCCGCAATCGCTTCCGCGATGGCTTTCGTACCATTTGCAAAATTCGGCATTTCGAATACGCCCATTGGACCGTTCCAGAGGATGGTTTTGGAATTTTTGATGGCTTCGGTGAAAGCGGTACGTGCCTTGTCGGCAATATCTAAGCCCATCCAGCCGTCGGGAATGTCGTCGCTGGGAGCGGTTTTGAAATTCGCATCTTTATTGAAATCATCGGCAATGATAGAATCTTCGGGTAGCAATAATTGAACGCCTTTTGATTTTGCTTTTTCTATCAATTCTTTTGCAATGTCCAAACGGTCTTCTTCGACTAATGATTTACCAACTTTTCCGCCTTGCGCTTTGAAAAACGTGTACGCCATCGCGCCGCCAATAATCAGGTTATCCACCAAATCAATCATGCGCTCGATAATCAAAATTTTGTCGGAAACCTTTGCACCGCCAAGAATCGCCGTGAGTGGACGAGCTGGATTGTCCAAAACTTTATTAGCATTTTCGATTTCATCCGACATTAAATAGCCGAAGCCTTTTGCGTCTTTATCAAAATATTTAGCGACAACCGTCGTGGAAGCGTGAGCGCGGTGCGCCGTGCCGAATGCGTCGTTGATGTAAATGTCGCCAAGTTTAGCGAGTTGCTTGGAAAAATCTTCATCCCCTTTTTCTTCGCCCGGGTAGAAACGGGTATTTTCTAACAAGAGGACTTCGCCAGGTTTTAAATCGGCGGCTGCTTTTTCTGCTACTTCGCCGACCGTTTCTTCGGAAAATTTGACTTCTTGACCGAGTAATTCGCTCAAATGTGGGATAATGTGTTTCAGCGTATTGCTCTCGCGGTCCATAGAGCCGTCTTTGCGCTGTGGGCGACCGAGGTGGGACATGAGGATAACGGAACCGCCGTCTTCCAGCACTTTTTGGATGGTGGGAATGGCAGCCGTGATGCGGGTGTCGTCGGTTATTTGGAAACTTTTGTCGAGCGGCACGTTGAAGTCTACGCGCATCAATACTTTTTTATTTTTGAAATCGAAGTTCATTGTTTAAAGTTTAAGGTTTGGAAGTTTGGAGTTTTTTGTTTTGCGCTCTTTGCAGCTCTTATTACATAATTGGAACGCGGATGACGCGGATTGGGCGGATTTTCGCGGATTTTTTTTCTTTTTTATCACGGCTTTTGATTGGTGCGCGTGAGGGATAGCAGCGATACCGACCGTAGGAAGGTACAAGCGGATAGCCCGACCCCGCCTTCGATAAATCTTCGGCGGGCGAAGCCTTACTACTATGATTAAAGGCAGGGGCACGCCCAAAAATTAAATTTGAAAGTTGAGATGTGAAATTTGAAACGTTTTCGCATTTCACATCTCGCATTTCACATTTATACATCCAAGCATTGCCCCAAAAAACAACGATGCAATAAATTTCACATCTCGCATTTCACATTTATACCCGTACTGCCAAATCAGCGAGTCGTGCGGAGTAGCCGGCTTCATTGTCGTACCAGCCGACCACTTTGACCATGTTGCCGATGACCATCGTGAGCGGGCTGTCGTAGATGCAGGAATGGTGGTTGCCGATGATATCGGCGGACACGATTTCGTCTTCGTTGTATTCGAGGATGCCTTTCATCGCGCCTTCGGAGGCGGCTTTGAAAGCAGCGTTGATTTCTTCTACGGTCGCCGTTTTGCGCACTACTGCTGTGAAGTCGGTGACGGAACCGTCGGGGATGGGAACGCGCATGGCGTTACCATTGAGTTTTCCTTTCAAGTGGGGGAGTACGATACCGACGGCTTTGGCAGCACCTGTGGACGTAGGCACGATGGACAGTGCAGCAGCGCGGGCGCGGCGGAGGTCTTTGTGTGGTGCGTCTTGTAGGTTTTGGTCGGCGGTGTACGCGTGGATGGTGGTCATGAAACCCATGTCAATTCCGAGCAAATCGTCGAGCACTTTGACCAGCGGCGCGAGGCAGTTGGTGGTGCAAGAAGCATTGGAGTAAAGGTTTTCGCCTTCCTTGATTTGGTCATCGTTTACGCCAAGTACAATGGTCGGCATCTCGCCAGTAGCAGGGGCGGAGATAACTACTTTTTTAGCGCCGGCTTGGAGGTGCAAACCTGCTTTTTCCTTGTCGGTGAAGCGTCCGGTACATTCTAATACAACATCTACGCCCATATCGCCCCAAGGCAATTTGGCGGGTTCTTTTTCCGCCAGTGCGCGAACGGCTTTACCGTTTACGATGATGTTATTGTCGTCAGAAGTGACGGTGCCATTGAATTTGCCGTGTACCGAGTCGTATTTCAGTAGGTGGGCGAGGGTTGCGTTGTCTGTAAGGTCATTGATGGCGACTACTTCTACGTCAGGATTGTCGAGTAGAATGCGAAAAGTGAGCCGACCGATGCGACCAAAGCCATTGATTGCTATCTTTTTAGCCATGAGTTTTTAGTTTTATTTGATGTTTAGAATACTTCGTGTAAAAGTAACAATAATTAGAAAATATTTATTCATGGAACAAATATTTGCACCTGATTGTTAGAAACGGTGCGAAGATAATTAGGCTAAAGGATTTGCCGGATTTTTGGAAGGATTTTCTTGCTTTTTTTGGGATGAGTCAACGAAAAGGTCAGCTAAGAAGATTTTTTTGAAAAATATTTTGCCGAGTTCAAAATTAAAGTATCTTTGCAACGCTTTTTCAAAAAGCACCATGAGCCGGTCCGTTCGTCTAGGGGTTAGGACGCAAGATTTTCATTCTTGTAACACGGGTTCGATTCCCGTACGGACTGCTAAGTTTAATTTATAAAGCCTTACAATTCAACTGATTGTAAGGCTTTTTTGTTTAAAGGGGTCAGCTTTACTCACTTCACCACCGTCCCCGCCGGTTTTTTCATTGGTGTATAAAGCGGTAGCGGCTTGCCAAAATCTGGTGTACCATCTGCTTTCCAAGTTATTTTTTGGGCGCGGGGCGAGCGTTTGTCGCCACAGCCGTCTTCTTGTCGAATATTGGCGTGGTATAAAATCCAGTCTTCCGTGCCGTCCGGCGATTTAAAAAAAGAATTATGACCGGGTCCGAATACACTGTTTTCGGGTGCTTGTTGAAATATGGGAGTAGTAGATTTCGTCCAAACGGTAGAGTCAAGTACATTGCTGGATGCATTTGTTGAGAGCATTCCTAAACCGTAATCGGGAGTCCAGCAGCCACTGGCTGAGTAAATAAGAAATAATTTATTATCATGTTTTAAAATTTGAGGTCCCTCGTTTACGTGGACGGTGTAAGAAGGCGAGTTGCGCCATTCGCCAGGATTTTGCCATATTTTTTCCCAGTTATAATCCGGTTTAGAGAGCATAACTCGTTGAGAACCAATCGTCCAAGGATTTTCCATTTTTGCAATGTAAATGCGCTGCGTTTCTGACGTGCCGCGCGGTTCTTGCCATCCCGACCATACCATGTAATAACCGCCATTGTGCTCAAATATTGAGCCGTCTATTGCCCAGTTATTATTGGGGTCGGTTTGCAATTTATTTTTCCAAAAAAAACGCCCTTCAAACGGGTCTTTCGAGGTGTTTTCTAATACAAACAATTGATGATTTTCATTTTTACCATCATCCGCAGCATAATACACATACCAAATACCATTTATATTATGAATTTCCGGTGCCCAAAGGTTTTGGGAATGCGCCGTACCCGCAGTTGGCAACCAAATGACGCGATATTCTGCATTTTTCAAATCGGTGATATCCTTGGTGCGCCACAAGCCGATTTTGTCACCTAAAGTATGGGTGTAATAATAGTAACCATCATGAAAAATACTCCAGGGGTCAGGCCCGACGGGCAGGAGTGGATTGGTAAAAACGTCTTGATTAACGACGGGTCCTTGCGGCTGTATGTCCACTTGTGAAGAAGAACACGCTGCCCATTGGAATATAAGAAACAAACCGCCTATTTTTATAAATGAATGATTCATTACAATAAATTTTATTTGATAGAAACCAAGAAAACGAAACGTACCAAGCACCTGAATTATGGCTTTAACGTGCGGTAAAAATATCACGCAAAGCCGCTAAGTCCGCAAAGAATACAATAACGTAAACAATCAACTTTGCATCTTTGCGACTTTGCCTGAAAAATATCATTATCCCATTCCTAAATCTTCCAAAGCTGGACGAGCATTCCAACTTTCCAATATTCCAACTTTCCAATATTCCGCTATTTACCAGCCCGGATTTTGTTTAAAATTCTCATTAATATCAATATCCGTCTGCGGAATCGGCATATATTTATTACGTCCAATCTGGAAATTATTAAACTCTGAGTCGCGCGCTTTTAATTCATTTAACTTAGCTGCATCATCAAAAAAGCCCCAACGCGCCAAGTCATTCCAGCGCACACTCTCGCCGGTCAATTCCGTTACGCGCTCGTGCATCAGTTGCCGTAAAAAATCTGCCTGACTCAAGCCGGGTCTTGCAACCGAAAGTGGTCTAAGTCCAGCTCGCGCCCGCACACGGTCTACGAATGGATACGCTTCTGCCGTGCGACCCGAGCCATTAAGTGCTTCGGCGTACATCAACAGCACATCTGCAAAGCGAATGACGCGGAAATTGATAGGACCATTGAACACTTCAAACTGATTGGTACGGAAATAATCATCTAAATATTTGCGATACCACACGCGATTGCGAATATCCGGATTATAATTTTTAGAAGTAAAAGTCGAGCCATACACCAACGTGAAGTCAGGACCGCGCTCATCCGTTGAATCAAACAATGCTGTCACTGCCAAGCGTGGGTCTCTTTTGCCATCAGCGGTAGACTCTTTTAAAAATTCCCCTACGACCCAGCGGTGCATATTCGCATCGTTGAAGCCATGACCGGGCGGCGCGAAAAACGGTGGACGGCTCGTACCAACGTTGGAAGTGGGACTATCATCGCCGCCATTTTCAGCACGCTGTTTAAATTGTATTTCAAAAACTGATTCTTTATTATTCTCGGTGGTGTGGTTAAAATTATCATGAAAATTAGTAACCAAATCATACAAGCCCTTGCCTTCGCCATCCACCAGCCAACGAAATGCCTCTATTGCCTGTTGATTTTTAAGTTGTTGCAAATACGCTTTTCCTAATAAGGCATACGCCGCACCTTTCGTGGCACGACCCACATCCTCCGCGCCGTAAGAAGCAGGCAAGTCAACCGTGGCTTCCGTCAAGTCTTTTTCGATTTGCGCCCACACTTGCTCTGGCGTGGCTTGCGCAGGTCGGTCGGTCGGCGTGGAAGGCGTTAAAATAATTGGTATATTCCCCCAGATGGTTACTAAATTAAAATAATATAATGCCCGTAAAAATTTCGCTTCTGCTAAATAACGCTTCTGTAAAGTTGCATCCATTTTTATATTTGGCACGTAATTCAACACTTGATTAGCCCGGTACACGCCGCGCCAATGGTGATTCCACGTCTCGGCTTGCACTTCAAAACTGTATTGGCTTATGTTCAAACCGCCAATGCTGCGCAACTCATTCCAAGGGCTGGTTGAGTAGCCGTCATCCGAACGCACATCCATATAAAACGGCAGCCAGCGCGAGTACGCACCATTGCGATAGGCATTTCCATAAATCGCATTCACACCTAAGAGGGCATTCTCACCAGTCGTCCAGAACGATTCTTCGGTGAAATCATTTGGGTCTTCAATGTCTAATTCCAACGAATCTTTGCAGGAAGGCAGCAGCAAAAAGAGCAGCCCGATAGCGATTAAATATTTATTATATAATTTCATTTTATTTAAATTTTAAATATTCTAAAATATAGTACACTGATTTTGTAAGATTTTTTATGTTTTTTTATGATTTTAGCCGCAACTTATAATTTCACGCAAAGACGCCAAGACGCAAAGTTTTGATTTGTAAGAGCAAAAACCTCTGCGCCTCTGCGGTTGAATTTTACTCGTGTACTCAAAATATCATAAAAAATCTTAATCATTCTAACAATCAGTGTCCCATCAAAAACCGAAATTCACACCCGCCGACACAATCCGCAGTGCCGGATACTGTCCATTATCCAAGCCGCGTTCAAAAATATTCACACCTGTAATGTCTGGGTCTAAGCCTGTATAATCACTGAAATTAAACAAATTCTGTCCACTCACATAGACACGAATGTTGTCAAAACCGATACCGCCCAAGCTACTCGTTGGAATGGTGTAACCAATCTCGATGTTACGCAGGCGCACATAAGAACCATCTTCCAGCCAACGGTCGGTGAAAGGCAGTACATTTTGACGAATACCTTCATCTGCATTGCCGATGGCGACGCGCGGGAAGTCGGTGTTCGTATTTTGAGGTGTCCAAGGTTGAACGCCGCTGCGGAAGTTCGTGTTCTGGTCCATTCTATCCAGATTGTAGCGTGGGCGATTATACAATTTGTTGCCAAATACGCCGTACCATTGCATCGAAAAAGTGAAGCCTTTGAACGTCGCGCCCAGTATGATACCTGCCTCCAAATCTGCCCAAGGACTGCCCGCAAATACGCGGTCTTTGTCCAAATCCAATTTGCCGTCGCCATCCGAATCCACGTAGCGGATGTCGCCGGGCTTGGCGCCGGGTTGAATTTTATGCGCCTCTACTTCGGCTTGCGTTTGGAAAAGTCCATCGGTTTTCAACACATACCATTCGCCGATAGCGCGTCCGATTTGCGTCCGAGCATCGCCGACTTGGATGTAGGTGTTGCTGCCAATATTGCCCAAACCAGTCACTTTATTTTGAATACTCGTCAGGTTCAAAGTCACATTCCAATTAAAATCACCTGCGGCGGCGGGGCGATACGTGGTGGACAATTCAAAACCGCGATTTTCGAGGGAAGCGGCGTTGACCGGCGGATTGCCACCTGCGTTGCCAGCCGTGCTGGGCAAAGGAATGCTGGTGAGTACATCTTCTGTTTTTGCAATAAAATATTCAGCGGTGAACGATAATTGACTATTTAAAATAGAAGCGTCTAAACCGAAGTTAGTCGTTTTTTTCGTTTCCCAACGCAAGTCGCGGTTTGCCAATTGCGTGTTGGTCGCGCCCAAAAATTCTTGGTCATTGCCAAACACCGCACGCGGGAACGGATTGATTCGATACGAATATTGCCACGGACTCAAAAATTCACTATTGCCTAACTCGCCGTAACTGGCGCGGAGTTTCAAATCATTCAACCAAGAAAATTTAAAAAATGGTTCTTGTGTAATGCGCCAAGCGACGGAAGCGGCAGGGAAATTCGCCCAGCGATAATCAGGACCAAAACGCGAATCGCCATCGCGCCGGAAAGTAAGCGTCACTAAATACTTGTCATCAAAGGTATAATTCAAACGACCCAGATAACCCAGAATCGCATATTTATCCGTACGACCGTTGACTGCTGCTGCCGTGCCTTGATTCAAACCCGTAAAATAATCCGTGCCGGAAATGAGCGGCAAATCTGATTTTTGACCAATCAATATTTGGCGGTTAAACGTCTGATTACTGATGCCGACCACGCCATTCAAACGGCTACGACCAAAGTTAGTATTGAAATTAAGCGTGTGTTCAAATAAAAAAGACGTGAAATTCGCGCGATTTTCATCAGCGGTAGCAAGTGGCGAAGGCGTGCCCTGCCGCACGGTACCCGGACGACGGAACCCAGCAAAATGGTCGAAACTCGTCTCCACGCCTGCATTGAAACGATAGGTCAAAAAATCAAAAATGCGAAAATCGGCGTAAGCGTTGCCGCGAATTTTGAAATTGCGCTGGTCATTTTGTTGCAAATTTTGCAAAGCGACAACATTGGCAGCCAGCGTGGGCGCGATGTCATCACCGATTGCCCAGCCTTCTGGATTAGTCGCAGTACCGTAACGCGCTACGTCTTGCACTGGCACAACCGGCAGCATCGTCACCATATCCACAAAAGGATTGGTAAAAATATCAGATGCAATAAAATCATCATGCGTGTAAGACAGCAACATATTTTCACCAAAACGGAAACGACCGCGCTCACCTGTTGTGTTGATGCGCAAGCTGGAACGCTGGAATTCATTATCAATCACCGGACCTTTATTGTTGAAATGATTACCGGAAATTAAATAATTTGCCGTTCTACTACCACCAGATAACGTCACATTATAATCTTGAATATTACCAGTTCGCATAAATTCGTCCTGCCAATCCGTGTTGTATTGAATCGGCGAAGTCAAGCTGGCTGGCAGCGGTTGTCCTGCATTTTGATAGATTTGAGTTGCCGTTCGCACGTATTCTTCACTTTCCATTAAATCCCAGCGTTCGCGGAAATTTTGCACGCCCATTTTCACGCTACCACTGATGCGCATCGGACCTTCTTTCCCTTGTTTCGTGGTGATAATGATAACGCCATTCGCAGCTCGACTGCCATAAATAGCTGCCGCCGATGCGTCTTTCAAAATTTGAATAGACTCAACATCATTTGGATTGAAATCCGGCGTCGCATCTGTATACATCCCATCAATAATGTAAAGTGGATTATTTCCTGCAAACGTACCCGCACCTCGAATGTCAATCTTCGCACCCGCACCCGGCGCACCCGTATTGCGCACCGTCACGCCCGATGCCAAGCCCTGAATAGATTCGGCGACCGTGTTGGACACATTTTTGTTGGCATCTGATGCTCGAACGACCGCTACTGCGCCCGTCAAGTCGCGCTTGCGCACTTCTTGATAGCCGATGACGACTACTTCATTCAGTTCGGTAGATTCTTCGTCTAATGTCACATTGATAACGGAGCGACCGCCAACTGCTATGTCCTGAGAAGCAAAACCTGTGAAACTCACGACGAGCGTATCGCCGGAAACAGTCAAAGTGTAAGCACCATTTTCATCTGTAATTGTGCCGTTAGTAGTATTTTTCACTAATACAGTTGCACCCGGAAGTGGGTCGCCGTTTCTATCTGTCACAACGCCACTTACCTGCGCCCACGCAAACGATTGCGTAAAGAGCATTACAAAAAAGATTGCCAATTTGAGTAAGGGCTGTTGAACTTTGTAATGTTGAGCAGGAATGGAATCGCCCAACGTCGGTTTTAATTGCGGAGAGCGCCTATTATAGCAGCTCCACCAGTGGTGTAAAGGATTGTACATGATTTTAATTTAGTTAGTTAGCTGATTGCAAAATCGTATAAATAGTTTCAATAAGACAAATCCCTATTGTGAAAATTTCCTTTTGTGATAAAAGAAACTGCGCCGTTTGAGATATAGAAAATAAGAGATAATTTTAACAATCATCCCGATGACCGAATAAATGTTTGATTTTGACCGAGTAGATGACAAATGTATCAAATGTTCTTTTTTTATACAAATAAAAAGTTAGTTTTGTGCAAATAAAATGCAACCGATTGCGTAGATAAAATGAGTTATAAACGCACCACGATATATGATATTGCTAAAGAACTGAATACGACTGCTTCTACAGTGTCCCGCGCATTGAATAATGATACATCTATTGCGTTGAATACCAGAGAGTTGATTCAAAAAACAGCGGAACGGCTCGACTATCGGCAGAATCGCATCGCCGCGTCTTTGCGTTCCGGGCGTACGAAAGTAATTGGCGTGATTATACCAAGCGCAGAAATCAATTTTTTCGGGTCGGTAGTGCATGGTATCGAACACATCGCGCGGCGAGAGGGCTATAATGTATTGCTGTTTCAGTCTAATGAACAAACTTCGTATGAAAAAGAAGGCATTGAAGCGCTTTTGCAATTGCGGGTAGATGGCATTTTGGCTTCGGTGGCGAAAGAAACGACGAGCTTGGCGCATTTTGCCGCGATTAAAAAAAGAAATATACCACTTATTTTATTCGACCGTGCCAGTGATGAACTCGGTGTACCATCTGTGGTGATTGATGATTTTAAAGGGGCTTATATTGCAACAGAACACTTGATTCAGCAAGGTTATCAGCGCATTGCACACATCGCCGGACAGCAACATATTAAAATTTTTAATGACCGACTTCGCGGCTACGTACACGCTTTGCACGCCAACGGGCTACCTTTGGATGATGATTTGATTCAGTACGGCAAAATTTCGATTGAGTCTGGACGAGCCTGTGCACAACAACTTTTGCAAATTGCAAATCCGCCCGACGCTATTTTTGCGGTGGAAGATTTTACGGCATTGGGGGCGATGCAGGCAATTAAAGAAATGGGCTTGGGTGAGCCGTGGCGCATCGGTTTAGTCGGTTTTGCGAATGAAGCTTTCAGTGCTTATATTTCCCCAGGTTTATCTACCATCGTGCAGCAAACAGTCAAAATGGGGGAGGAATCTGCCCAATTATTCATGAATATTGTAGCTGATAAACAGAAAATGTATGTGCCGGAAAAAGTGATATTGGAACCGGAGTTGATTATACGAGATTCTTCTATTAGGAAGTAGGCAGTTTTCAGTAGGCAGTTGACCGACGCAAATAATTATTCATTATTCATTATTCATTATTCATTATTCATTTCTATTCCTTTTTCAATTCAAAAAAATCGCGCAGTCGTCCTTCTGTATCATACATTTTAAAATTTAGATGTTTTCCATTTACATTGACTAAGCAATAGTGATGGCCGGCGTATGTTTTTTCTGCAAACCATGCACGCGTAGGCGCGAAATCTTCTAAGTTCCCACCTGCACCGCCGGTCTGAATGTACCAAACCCCTTCTTCCCTTTTTACCGTATTATTTTGAATTGGACCCATCCGGCTGTACGAATGCAGATGTCCAAAAAACACGATATCTACTTTATATTTTTCAAAAAGCGGCACGAGTTGGCGTACGTCGAGGTCGCCTTGGTCGCTTTTGCCTTCCCAAGCATTGCCATAATCGTCTTCATCGGTGGAGTAGGGGGCGTGGTGCATACACACGAATTTCCACGGCGCAGTGGATTTTGCTAATTCTTTTTCTAACCAAATATATTGCTCACCGTCGGGTTTAAATTGTTCCTTACTCTGATTAGAATTCAACATAAAATAATCAGCATTTCCATAATGAAAAGTGTAATAAGCCTCTTCATTTGGCAAGACATGATATTTTTTGTACCAATATAAATCCGCTTCGCCATTGCCAGCCACCGGAAACACGGGAATGCGCGTGTGCAACTGCGTCAAACCTGCAAAATATTCATAATTCCATTGCCATTTGTGGTCTTTCATGCCGCCGTCCGTGAGGTCGCCCATGTGTAGGACGAAATCCGGTCGCTCGCCCCAAATGAGTTTCGCCAATTTATCGTTCACGTGCGGACGCGTTTCAGTGTCGCCGATAGCAGCAAATTGAAACGTTTCGCCTTCTTTTACAGCGGTTTGAAAAGTAAAAACGCCTGATTCCATCGTTTGTCCATCATAATTTCGGAGTTTAATATTATAAAAATATTTGGTATGTGGTTGTAAATTAGAAAGTGTAATTTCTTGAATAAAGGCATCATGATTTGGGTCAGCTTTTACAGCAATTGCATTTAATTCTACTTTATTTTTTAAGGGTAATTCTGTTCCATATTCAATCATGGCAGTAGCGGGAACATTGGTTTCCCACAAGAGATTCACACTGGTTTGCGTCGCAAAATGCAGATACGGACCAGCGGAAAGGTGGAATAAATGGGTATAAATTTCTCCTCGCTCTACTTGATTTTTGGCAGTTTGGTAACGTTTTTTAACTTGTTCGGCATTTAGTGCTTGGTCATAAAGCTGCACTTCTTTAATCGTATTTGCCAATTGCATATACGGCTCCTGTTTTAAATACGCAGCAATATCCAATTGTAAATTATTTGCAATGGTTTTATTTACTTCTTTATTACCAACCGATTGTCCATTTATAAAAAACTCCATTTTTCCGTTTTGAAATGTAGCGGCGATATGATACCAATACTGCTGAAAAGGTTTCGCACCTTTTGACTCAATCCATTGATTACCAATAGAAAAAGTGATTTCAGCATTTTTACTGTCGCGCTCGCTGAAGTAGGTGAGTAGCACTTGCGGTTCCTGCGTTTTTGGGTTGTAAGCGTACACAGCACTTGCAATGGGTTTATTCACATGATGATTTAATAATATTTCAATTGTGAAAGCCTTTTGAGGAAACGGTTTTTGCAATAGATTATGTTTGATTTCAGTTGGCTGTTCGTTTTTAAATGTAAAGCCATTTTGAATCATCTGAAAGCGCTCGAAGCGAGACATCGCCGACGCTTGTTGATTGCCCGGATAATGACCGGCTTTACCCGGCAGAATGTATTGCGGATTGAAAATTAAAGTTTCCAGTGGCTGCGGTAGATTTTGAGCGAACGCAATTTGTTGTAAAAACAAAGCAAATAGGAGGAATGAGAGGCGGAAAAACGAGTGCATCTTCTTGGATTGTAAATGAAATAATGCACCGAAATTAGACATTTGATGGAATAGCCGTGGCGTTCAGAAAGAAGTTTAATCTTAAATTAAAATAGAGTTTGCATTTGATTAATACACGTAATGCGAATCAAGGGTTAAGTTTTATAAATATTTGTATCTCAGGAAGATAGACCTAACCATGTCGTTTCAAATTCCATAATGGTACGATTAAAAGCCTATGATTTGAATCGGATCAAAGACCTGAAAGAGGTTTCAATTCCATAATGGTACGATTAAAAGTTTTCCCTTATCACCTGCTGTTGTTGGAAATGAAACGTTTCAATTCCATAATGGTACGATTAAAAGACGTAATTTATGAAGGATATTATTTTCGAGTTTTTAGTTTCAATTCCATAATGGTACGATTAAAAGGACAAATTTTGAGGCGCGGCAATATTTAATTCTACTGTTTCAATTCCATAATGGTACGATTAAAAGCGATGTAAAATAATTCATCATGCCAGACTCTTTTCAAGTTTCAATTCCATAATGGTACGATTAAAAGGTAATTTTACCCGGCACATATTCGCTGTAATCGCCGGTTTCAATTCCATAATGGTACGATTAAAAGACGAAGAATTTAGGACCCGTGTGAAGATGGCTATGCGTTTCAATTCCATAATGGTGCGATTAAAAGATTAACTGTGTTGGAGTGGCGAGTAACTGGCGAGACGTTTCAATTCCATAATGGTGCGATTAAAAGCATTTGATTAGAAACGAACTGGTTGATTGCACCTTGTTTCAATTCCATAATGGTGCGATTAAAAGCCGATTTGAACCGGGTGATCCCTTGCATTTTTGGGAGTTTCAATTCCATAATGGTGCGATTAAAAGCTGCCTGATAACTTTGAACGTTTGAATAATCCGCCTGTTTCAATTCCATAATGGTGCGATTAAAAGCCCTCAAGAGGCAGCTATGCCTTCACAAGCAACGGAGTTTCAATTCCATAATGGTGCGATTAAAAGAAGCTGACGGCACAGGTTTGATGAGAATAGATGGTTGTTTCAATTCCATAATGGTGCGATTAAAAGTTTCATAACTTCACGTTTTTATTAACCTCATCAAATTGTTTCAATTCCATAATGGTGCGATTAAAAGAGTTGCAATAATATGTATAATTGGTTGTATTTCAAAGCACTATTTTAAGAAAAATGGAGAAAAATCTGTTTAAAAAGCGTCGGTCGTCAATAGTAGGATTTGCCCGGGGGGTTCGACGACTTGCTTCATTCGATATACAGCACCAATCCTTTTAAATATGCGCCTTCCGGGTGGAACAGGCTCACTGGATGATCCGCGGGCTGACTGAGGTGGTGCATCACGCGGGCACGCCGACCAGCTTCCAGCGCAGCCGCCACAATGGTATCATGAAATAATTGAGAATCTACGACTTGTGAGCAAGAAAAAGTAAATAAAATACCTCCTTTTTTAATTTTTTTCATTGCCATTGCATTCAATCTTTTATAACCTTGTACCGCATTGTGTCGTTTACTGATATTTTTGGCGAAAGCCGGCGGGTCTACCACCATTATATCATATTCATTTTCGGTTTGTTGTAAAAATTTTAATACATCCTGCGGGTGCGAACGGTGGCGGTCGGGTTCAGGCGCATTGAGGGTTACGTTTTGGTCGGTCAAATCCATCGCTTTTTGCGATACATCCACCGATTCTACAAAAGTAGCGCCTGCCTTTAAAGCATAAACGGAGAAGCCGCCCGTGTAGGCAAAAGTATTCAACACTGTTTTGCCGGGGGCGTACTGAGCGAGCAACTGGCGGTTGTCGCGCTGGTCGAGAAAGAAACCTGTTTTTTGTCCAGTTTCCCAATCAATTTGAAAGGGGTGTCCGTTTTCGAGGGCAATTGGAGGATTGGAGGATAGGAAAATGGGAGATTTATTATACAAATAATTATTTTCTGCTGCATCTGCATAATGCTTTGGCAGCGTTTCTTTACTTTTATCATAAATTGCTTCTATATTATTACCATATATTTCTACTAAACCTTGTGCGATTTTTTCTTTCACCAAGTGCATTCCGATAGAATGACATTGTAGGACTGCGGTTTTATTATAAATGTCTATAATTAAACCCGGCAAGCCGTCGCCTTCTGCATGGATGAGTCTGTAACAATTAGTTTGCGGGCTATTTATTAAACCTAACTGCTGCCGGAAGTGATAAGCATTTAATAGCTTTTGCGTCCAAAAGGCTTGATCGGCATCCGTTTTTTCAAACGAAAACAGGCGTACTGAGATGCTGCCGCCTTCTTGATATTGTCCGGTCGCAAGGTATTCGCCCGCCGAATTATATACTTCTACTGATTCGCCATCTGTGATTCCGTCCTCTATTTTTGCAATAGCACCCGAGAAAATCCAAGGGTGAAAGCGGCGTACGGCGGCATCTTTTTTAGGATGGAGGGTTATTTTTTTCATCATCGTAATTCAAAACTACGTTTAAGTAGTACACTGATTTTTAAGATTTTTAGGATAATTTTATGATTTAATCCCTTAGAAACATAAATATCTTAAAAAATCAGTGTACCGTTTTACTTTTGTAGCAAATCAGCACATTAATTTATGGCGCGTTCAAAATATCAGTTTGGCAGATTTCAGATTATTGACCGAGAGTTGCGACGGCGGGAGCGGGTGAAGACGAAGGAATTGAAGGCGATGATAGAATTGGAGCTTTCGATACAAGTAGATATTAAAACCTTGCAGGAAGATTTGAAGATTATGAAGGATGACTCCGTGCTGGGTTATTATGCGCCTATTGAATATGATACGCGCAGGAAAGCATATTATTACACCGACCGAAATTATACGATTCGTGCTTTCGGATTGAAAGAAGAGGAGGTTCAAACATTACTTATTTACGCGCAACGGCTTAAATTATATAGTGATTATGGTTTATTACAATTGTTTTCTACCGCGATGGATAAAGTGCTAAATGCGGTGGCGATTCAAAAAAATGTGGGTACGGATGCGCATCTGCAAGATTGGGTGCAATTTGAAGAAGTACTGCCGGTGCAGGGCAGCGAATTTATACCTGTTATTGCGGATGCGTTGGAACGTAAACTAAAATTGCAATTGACGTATCGTAAATTCCAGAATTATGATGTAGCTTCTGTAAAGATAGTCGCGCCACATTTACTAAAAGAGTACGAAAATCGCTGGTATATGATGGCTTATGATGCCGAAGATGATAGAATGAAAACGTATGCGTTGGATAGAATTGAAGAATTAAAGCGAACCGATAGCCGTTTTGAATCACAAACCATTGATTTTCAGGAGCATTTTAAATATAGCATGGGCATCACCATCACCGATACGCCACCGCAGGAAATTATATTATCATTTGACCCCATACAAGGTAGATATATCAAATCGCTTCCCTTACATCATACCCAACGAGTGCTGCGAGAAACGGCACAAGAAACGCTCCTCTCTATTTTTGTAAAACCGACCTACGAATTCTACGCCAAAATCTTGAGTTTTGGAGATAAAGTCAAAGTCATTGCTCCTGCCGAAATTGCCGCTGAATTGCAGCAAATGCTCGCCAAATCTATAGAAAAATACAATTCCTGAAAGTTTTTGGATGACGAACTTCCACTTCGCCACCTGCCTGTATCTTTGTATCAGGATGGATTTGAAGTAATTAGATTGTAATCCCAAGAACAAAAATACCTTGAAAAACTAAATGATTATTATTTAAATGTAAAACTATTACACCATGATTATGCTATCCATTATGAAATTAGTAAGCGCTTTTGTGCACGCCACGATTGTTTATAATCTGATTTGTGAACTTGTGTTGACGTGGTATCGGCGGGTGAATCGGTATAATGCGCAGTGATTTTTACCGCTCGTAATCTGATTGGTCAAACCACACGGGTGCAGGGTCATCGGGCCAGCCATTATAATTGACAGTGATTTCCGCACCTGCTTCAATGTCTTTTACGCTGTAAATATCAATGGTTTCTTCATCCAAATCTAAAATGTATTCGGCATTGGCGTCATAAGAATGATTATATAAAGAACCAAACCCCAGTGCAATGGCACATTGTGTATCATCTTCGCCCCAAAGGAAGTAATAATCGTGTAAATGAGTTTTATGAATAACTGGCAATTCTTCTGCTGATAATGCAATAACTGGACAAATTTCAATCACCGTACCTGCATCAATCGCCTCGGATGTAAATACGCCCCGACCGCCTAAGGTGCTGGGTGCGAAGTAGATATGTGGTAAACGCTGCAAATTTTTATTGGAATTTTGGAATGATGGAATGCGCTCAACCTTCTTCATTTACTCAACAATAATCAAATACTTATTCTTCTTCCCATTTTCCACCATCAAATATTTAGCCTGTAATAAAATGTCAGGAGTTAATATCGTGTCTTGATTATTAATTCTTTCCTTATTAATTGATACCGCATTGCCTTGAATAGCGCGGCGGGCTTCACTTTTAGAACTAACAATTTGCGTTTGTTCGGATAATAAGTCTAAAATATTGATGCCATTTGTAATAGAATCTTTAGAAACTGTAAAGTTTGGAATTTCATGCGCCACCATTTCCAACTCCATTTCATTCAAATCCAGCAGGGTTTCTTTCGTCGCATTTTTACCAAATAACAAGTCGGACACTTTTACAACCGATTGAAATGCTTCAAACGAATGAATGCGAATCGTCAACTCTTCTGCCAACAGACGCTTGAGTTCGCGCGGGTCGGTGGCAAATTGCGCTTCCAAACTTTCTACTTCTTCCTTGGAATGTAACGAGAAACAGCGATAGAATTTTTTCAAATCCGCGTCGTCACAATTAATCCAAAACTGGTAAAATTTATAAGGCGAAGTCATATTGGCATCCAACCAAATATTACCTTCTTCCGATTTGCCAAATTTTTTGCCATCCGCCTTCGTTAGCAGCGGCACGGTGAGCGCATAGGCTTTGCTATCCAAGTTTTTACGTATAAATTCTGTTCCCGATGTGATGTTGCCCCATTGGTCAGAACCGCCCATTTGCAGGATGCAATTTTTAGTTTGAAATAACACTTGAAAATCGTACGCTTGCAATAATTGATAACTAAATTCTGTAAAAGAAATACCGGTTTCCAAGCGCTTTTGTACCGATTCTTTACTCATCATATAATTGACTGTCAATGTTTTACCCACATCGCGCAAGAAATCCAGCACATTCATTTCCTTATAAAAATCAAGATTATTGGCAAATTCCGCTTTATTATTCCCGTTTTCAAAATCGAGGAATTTTTTGAACTGCACTTTTTGAAATTCGAGATTGCTATCCAATTCCTCAACCGATTTCAACTCGCGTTCTTTGTCCTTGCCGGAAGGGTCGCCCACGCGTCCGGTCGCGCCGCCCATGAGCACAATCGGTTTATGACCAGACAGTTGAAATAGCTTTAACACCATGATAGCCACGTAGTTACCAATGGTGAGCGCTGGAGCTGTTGGGTCAAAACCGATGTACGCTGTCACCATTTTGTCAGGTAACACTTCTTCCAATCCGGGCGTACTATCTTGTAAAAGTCCGCGCCAGCGTAGTTCGTCGAGAAAATTCATTTCTTTGTAATTATAATTCAATGTCTAAATGTATAAGAATGGCTTGTTCTATTTCCTTTACTTTGGTAGGGCTGAGTTGCCCAATTTTACTCTCCAATCGTTGCTTATCAATGGTTCTAATTTGATTTGCTTTAACTTTTGAGTCATTTTTTAAATTTCCCTCACTTGCTTTTAAGAAAACTTCAAAAGGATAGATTTTTCCTATACTTGAGGTAATAGGTAGGATTGTGACGATTGCGGCGAATTGATTATTTTTATCGTTTGATACAACCAATACTGGGCGCTTTTTAGAAATTTCACTGCCGATAGTTGGATTTAAATCAGCCCAATAAATGTCACCTCGTTTTATCATAAATTTTCAAAATCAGTGTGCTCAAAATCTTTCATTATTTCAAAATCTTCTTCAGCCGTTGCCTGATATCCTTCAATTAATTCCATCTCTATATTTCTCCGCTTCTCCCGTTCAATTTTTTCCTGAATAGCTTCAAGCACAAATTCCTCTTTATCAGAAGTTAACACTTCTAAATATTGTGAAATTGTTTCAGGAACATGAATCTCCATTGTTTGAACTGCCATAATTATCAAGTTTAAACGTCTGCAAATTTATCATTTTCATTGAAACACACGTTCTAAAATTATTAGTTCCACAAGAAATAAGAAAAGTGAATGGTGATTTGGTAATAGTGATTTGGGAAATGGGATTGCAAATGAAATTTCAAATCACAAATAACGTTTCCCTAATCACCATTTACCTATCTTCGCCCCGTATGAATTTTTCCTATTTCGTAGCACGTAAAGTCGCCTTTTCCGGGCAGCAGTCGTTTTCGCGGCTCATCATTCGCATTGCGGTGGTGGCAGTGGCGTTGAGTGTGGCGGTGATGATTGCGTCGAATGCGCTGATCGCCGGTTTTAAAAAAGAAATCAGCAGTAAGATTTTTGGCTTTTGGGGGCACATTCACATCACCGATACGGACATCAGTACCTCTCTTTTGGAAGCCTATCCCATTCCCATTAAGCAGCCTTTCTATCCCTATTTGGACACGATAAAGCAGGTGGATTTTATAGAAACGAGGCGTTTATTTGGTTTTGAATGGGAAGCGGAAACGCACACCAACGGCGGCATCAGTCATGTGCAAGTGTTTGCCGTGAAACCGGGTATTATAAAGGCGAAATCACAAATCGAAGGTATTTTACTGAAAGGCGTTGGCAAAGATTTTAACTGGAAATTCATGCGCCAATATTTGCAAAAAGGGGACACGCTACACTTGCCCGACACGGCTATGTCTTCTGAAATTCTCATTTCCCAACAAACCGCCGACCGACTGCAAGTGGATATTGGCGATAGTTTCATCATTCATTTTATTCAAGAAGCGGCGCAACTCAAGCGGCGTTTTACGGTGAGTGGTATTTACAAAACCGGTTTGGAAGAATACGATAAAGTGTTTGCGCTGGTGGACATTCGACAAATTCAAAAATTATTGGGCTGGCGAGAAGATCAAGTGGGCGGTTTTGAAGTGTTTATTGATGATATTGATGATTTGCAACCCATTGCGGAAGCGATTTACATCGAGCACTTACCCAATGAACTCTATGCTGAAACCATCCGCGAAAAACTACCGGAAATATTTGAATGGCTTGATTTACAAGATGTAAATGAAATCGTGATTTTAAGTCTGATGGTCATCGTAGCTATTATAAACATGATAACGGCACTCATGATTTTGATACTCGAACGCACTAACATGATAGGCACGCTCAAAGCACTCGGCACGTCCAATTGGAGCATCCGTCGCATTTTTTTGTTTTATGCAGCGTATATCGTGATTGTGGGTTTGTTTTGGGGCAATTTGATTGGCATCGGATTGTGTGTATTGCAAGACCAGTTTGAATTGATTAAACTCTCCGAAGAGAATTATTATTTGTCGGTTGCTCCCGTGCAGTTGCAATTCTGGAGTATTCTGGTGATTAATTTGGGGACACTTTTTATTACATTGTTGTTTTTAATTGTACCGTCTTATTTAGTAACGAGTATTAGTCCGGTGAAAGCGATACGATTTAATTAATTACAGATGCCAGATATTTAGATGCCAGATGCCAGATTATATATCACTCAATAGGTTATTAGATATTTTACGGCTTTTTCCAGTGCGCCTCCGACGTTTAGGTAGGCATTTTAGGACTTTCCGATTTTCAAATATTTCATTTTGGTTGGTAGAATTTTTATTTCAATTATTTGAAATTATAGGTGTTTTTGATCTTTATGATGCTTTTGCCAGCTTATTAAAAAATGCCCGTCCGCTCACCGAACGAGAAATCAATCTTGCAAGCTCCATTTTTGGCGAAAGCCTTGCATACAAGTGCGTACGCGTGGATGAACGTGCGTATTTGGGTCCGCGTACCGGCAATTTTTGTTACGTCAGCGGTTACACCATTAATAGTTGGGGCGCTATGTCCGATGCTATTTTAATACACGAATTGATGCACGTTTGGCAGTATCAACACTTGGGTATTGTGTATATTCCACGGGCATTGGCGGCGCAATATTCGTCGGAAGGCTATGATTATGGCGGTGTAAAAACATTACAAGAAGCTATTAAAATAAATAAAACATTACTCGATTTTAATTATGAACAGCAAGCAGATATCATAGAAGATTATTTTCGACTTTCGATGGGAATCCGTCCCTCGTGGGGAAATGGTACGGCGGATAATTTGGAAGTGTACGCGCACTTTTTGTTACATTTACATTTATAGTTGTATAAATAAGTAAATTATATGATTAAATATTTAACCAAAGAAGCCGAAGAAATAAAAGAACTCCCAAGTACCCAAAACGCCCGCTGGATGTGCATTCTACCTGATTTTACCGGCGCAGATTTGATAGAATGGTCACACCAATTTGGCATACCCGGTAATTATTTAATAGATGCGCTGGATGTTGAAAAACGTCCGCAATACGAGGCACGCGAGGGCATGACGTACCTCATCATCCGCACCCCGATACTCGTGCAAGTAGAAGATGCCGAAGATGAATTGTATAGAACGGCGCCCATCGGCATTATTATAAAAGGTAATTGCATCATCACAATTTGTGCCTACGAAAGTCCGGTATTACAATATTTTATTAGAAATGAAGTTCCAAATTTTGATCCTTCCGATATTCCGCTGTTTGTATTACAATTATTCGAACAAAATGTACTGTATTATTTAGAATGTTTAAAACAATTAGATACCCGTCGTAATGTATTGGAAGAAATATTATTTGATTCCAGTCACACCACAGAATTAAAACGCTTGCTTGGCATTGATAAAAGCCTGATTTTCTTTGTCAACTCCTTGAGTGCCAATGATATGCTGAAAAAGAAAATCTGGAAAAGTGATATTTTGCAAATCCGGCAAGACAAGGGAAAAAGTGCGCTCTTTGAAGAAATCCGTATGGACAATGCCCAAGCCCTCGAAACTGCCAATATGTACACCAATATCCTCAATGGTATCATGGATACGTACGGAACTATTATATCTACGAATCTAAATGTAACAATTGGGCGGCTCACGGTTATCACGGTCGTGCTGATGGTTCCTACGCTCATCGCCAGTTTTTATGGTATGAATGTGTCGCTGCCGTTTGAAAAAAATCCGTATGCGTTTTATGGGATTATTACTATTGCGGTATCGCTTATTTTTATATTGGTTTGGTATTTTCGGAATCGGCGGTTTTTGTAGGTGTCGGATAATTTGGAAGTGTCCGACACCTTTGCCAAAATTACCGTATAAGTCTTACAATAAACCTTTTCCTCATGCGTTTCCCTCGTAGAAATCCTTGTATTAGACATTAAAACATTTTACCTTCGAGCTGCTTCTGTAATGCCTCCCCCGCGTTAGATGCGTCATGTGTTCTGTTTTGGCAGAATTTATAAAAATAGATATATAGAAAAAGTCGGCAGAGAGCTGTCTTAAAAAATTCCTGTGAACACTAAAAGGATTATGCATGAAAAGAATAAGTTACACCCTATGGCTCCTATTCACATTCCTCTTACCAATGGCATTGCTGGCACAGCCCAAATGGGAAGGGGCACTTTTTGTAGGTGGCGCAAACTACCAAGGTGACTTAGTGCCAACGATCCATCCGTACCCAGCCGAGACGAATCTTTCGGCAGGTTTAATGGCTCGGTATTTCTTTACAAAACAATGGGCAATGCGACTCGGCGTCACTTATGGACAGTTGAGTGGAACGGATGCCAATTTTGATAAACCGGATTTTTCCAAAGATCGCCGTTTTAGTTTTGAATCTCAACTCATAGAATCTGCGTTGTTGTTGGAATGGGAACCTTTCCGCAATTGGCGGTATCGGGATTCTACGAAGTTTAATAAAATTATTTCTCCTTATCTTTTTGCAGGTGGCGCGCTGGCTATTTCTAATCCAAAAACCCAGTATGCCGATTTTAAAAATGGCGAAACGCCACTTGATGTGCGCACAGACCGCGAGCGAAAATTGCCCGAGCAACTCTTCGCTTTACCAATGGGGCTTGGTTTCAAAATTGACTTGAGTCGTCGGGTAGCGCTTGGCTTAGAAGGCGGTACGCGTTACGTTTTTTCCGACTATGTGGATGGCGTGAGTCAATCGGGAAATCCAGCGGTTGGTGATTGGTATGCCTTTGCAGGAGCGACTTTGACGCTTCGCTTCGCTGCAAAAGATACCGATGGAGATGGCATTCCTGACAAGCACGATAGTTGTTCTAAAATATTTGGAAACGCGACTGCCAAAGGCTGCCCCGACCGCGACGGCGATGGGGTAGAGGATACAGAAGATTTATGTCCGGACCAAAATGGGGTGAAAATTTTAGGTGGTTGCCCCGATTCAGATAGCGACGGTTTGGCGGACCAAGAAGACCGCTGCCCAAGTGCGGCAGGACCGGAATGCACGATTGGCTGCCCAGATGTGGATGAGGACTGCATCAGTGATGCGCTTGATGCTTGCCCGACGCTTTGTGGCGTGGATTACACGCAGGGCTGCCCCGATACGGATGCCGATAGAATTCAGGATAGTGAAGATTGGTGTGCGCTGCTGGCGGGTCCTTCTTGGAAAGGGGGTTGCCCTTTATTGGATACAGATAGGGATGGAATAATTGATGAAAAACCGTATTATGGCGATTTGTTAGAACAAAGAATAGCGGCTCAAATCGTACAAAAAATAGAAGTGCCGTCTACTCGGCTTTATATCGCTCGAAATGCAGTGTTTACGGCTGCTAAAATTAGATTAAAATAGTTTATGATTATGAAGATAATTTATGATTTTTAGAATGTTTTAAAATCATTAAAAATCATAGCTACCCTAAAAAATCAGTGCCCTATCACACCGTTTGGAGCAGTTTTTCCACTACCATCGGTACGCCAATTGTGGCTTTTTCTGCTATAATATGGAAAAAATCATCGTTGGAAATTATTTCCGGATTGGGATCAATGTAATAAATAGGCGTATCTTCCGGTGCAAAGTTCATTAGACTCGCCGCCGGATACACTTGTAAAGATGTGCCAATAATCAGCAAAATATCAGCCGTCATCGTTTCTAATGCTGCTTTTTCCATCATGGGTACCATCTCGCCAAACCATACAATGTGGGGTCGCAACTGGCTGCCTTGCTCACATTTATCTTCCGATGTAATATCTTGATCCCAATTATAAATAAGCGTTTCATCTTTACAGCTTCGGGCTTTGCGCAATTCGCCATGCAGGTGCAACACGTTTTTGCTTCCCGCTTGCTCGTGCAAGTCATCCACATTCTGCGTAATGATATGCACATCATACTTTTTTTCTAATGCTACCAATGCAAAATGCCCTGCATTCGGCTGTACCTCAAGGAGTTGCCTGCGTCGTTGGTTGTAAAAATCTAATACCAAGGCTTGATTTTTGTGCCAACCATCAATAGAAGCTACTTCCATGATATCATGTTGTTCCCAAAGCCCGCCTGCATCCCGAAACGTGCTGATACCACTCTCCGCGCTGATACCTGCACCTGTTAGAACTACTATTTTTTTCATGTATTGAGAAAATTTAGAGAATAGGAGAATAGGAGGATGGGAACACGCTATAAATCCTCCTATCCTCCCATCCTCCCATCCTCCACTTTTTTAAACGCTTTCCCCAAATATGTAATTAAATCCCCTGCTATCAATGCCTCCTGCCCCACTTCTTCCGCCGCCAAATCACCTGCCAAACCGTGTAAATAAACGCCTAAAATAGCTGCATCCAAAGAGGAATAACCTTGTGCCAGTAAGCCAGTCAAAATACCCGTCAACACATCGCCGGTGCCGCCTGTCGCCATGCCCGGATTGCCCGTAGAATTGAAATAACAATTGCCTTCCGGTGAAGTAATACAAGTGTGTGCGCCTTTTAAAACGATATAAACACTCAATTCCTGCGACATCCACCGTTGTAATTTATTCCGTGCAAAATCGTCGGAGGCTTTGCCAAACAAGCGTTCAAACTCTTTCGGATGCGGGGTCAAAATACTATTTTTAGGAATTTTACTCAGTAATTTTTTGTTTTTTGAAATCAAATTCAAACCATCTGCGTCTATAACTAAGGGAACTTTACTTTCCTCCAATAATACTTCCATAGACTCCGCCGAAGTTTGCTTGGTATCTAATCCACATCCAATCCCGATAGTTTGATACTTGTTTAAAGTTGGAATTTCAGAGAAAAAGAATTCATGGCGGTCTACACTCACCATCGCTTCCGGTATACTCATTTGCAAAATTGGATAGGCACATTTGGGCGCATGAATGGTGAGCAAACCCACGCCACTACGCAGACACGCCCGTGCCGACAAAATTGCCGCGCCAATTTTACCATAACTTCCTGTTATCATTAAAGCATGTCCAAACGTGCCTTTATGGTCATATTTTTGTCGAATTTGAAGGAGTGAACGCGCCAACTCTATATCAATAAAATGATAAGGCGTTTCTGTTTTTTCAATACAATCCCGATGTAAACCAATGCTCTGATACGTCCAGTTGCCTATTTTATCATGATTTTCGGGAAATAAAAAAGATAATTTTGGAAACTCAAACGTAAACGTTTCATGCGCTCTTATACAAACGCCCTCGGTGTGTGCATCCGCAAACGTACCCGATGGAATGTCAATGGCGACGCGGGTTACAGATTGGTCGTTCAAATATTCTACCAAATTTGCCCAGTACGCTTCAATCGGACGGTTCAAGCCCGACCCAAAAATGGCATCAATCACAATGGCTTCGCTCGGAATTTCCGGCAAGTAATCATCCTGCCAAATCGAAAAAATCTTCAAGTCTTTATCGCGGGGCAACCGTTCCCAATTTTTCTGAAAATCTTTGGTCGCATCCGTCCCAATCTGACAAGCAAAAACCGATACCTTATAAAATCGCTCTTGCAACAAGCGCGCCACTGCCAGCCCGTCGCCGCCATTATTTCCCGGTCCACAAAAGATATAAATCGGCGTATCTTCATCGGTGAATTTAGTTACAAACCAGTTTACAAACGTCGTTGCAGCCCGTTCCATCAGGTCAATCGAAGCAATTGGCTCGTGCGCGATGGTGTAATTATCGAGTTCTTTTATTTGAGTAGCATTTAATATTTTCATTTTATAGACTTTAGCCGATAGATAATAGACTTTTAGACGTGTTTTTCTAATATCTAAAGTCTAACATTTATTGAAAATAACGTAATTTCCCACTATTTTGATTGAATACTTATGCAAACGAATACCTTTTTCAATAATTTAAAAGTCATCGAACTTGCCAGCGTATTGGCGGGTCCGGCGGTCGGGATGTTCTTTGCCGAGCTTGGCGCGAATGTAATTAAAATTGAAAATAAAACCACCAGCGGCGATGTCACGCGCTCTTGGAAAGTGCCAGAGGAAGACCTTGCTACCAACCATTCTGCTTACTATTGCAGCGTCAATTGGAATAAAGAAGTATTATTTTTAGATTTACAAACGCCAGAAGACCAATTGATTGTGCATGAAATGATAAAAGAGGCAGATGTGGTCATCAGCAATTTTCGGCGCGACTCGGCAGAGAAAATGCGCATGGATTATCCTTTTTTAAAAACATTAAATCCCAAATTAATTTACGGACAAATTACTGGTTTTGGCGAAGATGATGACCGAGTGGCATTTGATGTGGTATTGCAAGCGGAAGCGGGTTTCCTGTTCATGACGGGCGAACCCAATCGCGCTCCCGTGAAGATGCCCGTTGCACTCATTGATTTACTCGCAGCGCACCAACTCAAAGAAGGAATTTTAGTAGCCTTATTACATTTATATAAAACTGGCGAAGGAAGTTACATAAGTGTATCATTATTTGAATCTGCCGTTGCATCCCTTGCTAACCAAGCGACAAACTGGCTCATGGCAGGGCACATTCCGCAGCGCATGGGTACGCAACACCCCAATATTGCACCGTATGGTGATATTTTTTATACAAAAGATGAAAAATCAATCGTGCTGGCAATCGGCACGGAGCGACAGTTCCAAAACTTGTGTAAACTATTGAAAATCAATTCTGATGAGCGTTTTATAAATAACGCAAACCGTGTCAAAAATCGTGCTGCATTAATTGAATTATTACAACCCGCCGTTCTTTTGTTCGACCGAGATGCATTATTACAACTTTTTCACGAAGCAGGAGTTCCAGCCGCCGCTATCCGCACGATGCCTGAAGTATTTGAGCATCCATTAGCGAAAGCGATGATTTTGGAAGAACGGATGCCAAATGGACAGCAGAGTAGGCGAGTGAAAACGATAGTTTTTAAATAACTATAAAGGCAGCGTTATGCAACAGCAAATTCTGTAAACTGTCTATGATAATCTGGATAATAAGCCAATACAATGTCTTTTTTGCCTACTCCTTTTTCTAACAGTAAATTGGCAAAGCCGTCTTCTGTATTATCTTCTTGTATCCAGATTTTGTCATTTATGATATCCGCTTGAAAAATTATGTAATAAATTCGATCACTTTTTTCCCAGCCTACTGCCAGTAACTGATATTTGTCATGCTGTTCATCTGTAATTAATTGATATTCAACTTTTGGTAAATTGGTACCGGAGAGATAATTAGCGTATTCTTTCATTGTGTTAATAATATTCAGCCGAAGCAAATCTACTCTTTCCATATTGTAATACTCTTTTGATTGGTGTCGTATAAAATAAATTTCATGCTTAAATTTCGAACTACTTCTTGCGCCCATTCATATTTTATAATCCGATTATAAATAAAATCTGGCAAGGCGACGTAAAGCGTACGGTTTGGTTCACTTTTTGAGAGAATTGTTTTATAGACATAATATTGTCCAACTGCCAGTAAAAAATCGTGTAAAATAGAAATATGCACAAAGCTTTTTACTTCAACGGCGATGTAAATTTTTTCTTTTTCAGCAGTGATAATTTTTTCTGCGCCTAAATCCGTTTACAAACCGCCCTCTTTTCGATTATGTAACGGGAAAGGGTCATGTGTAATAATCCAATCCTCTTTTTCAAGTGCTTCTTTAACCAAAGTATGAAAAATATCTCTCGCCACTTCTTTGTATTTTCTAATACAAATATAGTGAAAATTGATCTTTTTTGCAAATATCTGATATCTGTAATCTGTACCGTCGAACCCCTAATCACTAAAGCTCGCGAGTTCCATTGTGTTTACCATAAAATAATTGTATTTTTGAAAAAAAATCCGAGCCAATGACTGCCACTGCTGCATTTGTTAAAACCTATACTTTGGAAGAATATTTTGAATTGGAATATAAATCTTCAGAAAAGCATGAATATATAGATGGAAAAATTACAGAAAAATCTTATATTTTTAAAAATAAAGGAAGAATTGCATCAAATTTACGGATGATATTTTACAATTATTTAGAAAATAGTGACTTGGAAGTTTACGCTGGCGACCGAATGCTTTACGTACCTGATTGCAATAAGGTTTATTATCCAGATTTAATAGTGCACCATTAGAAGTAGAAACGTATGCTTATCGCGGTAAAATGGAAGCCAATTTGTATCCGGTTGGTCTAATTGAAATCTTGTCGGATTCTACCGAAGATTATGATTATCAAGAGAAATGGCATTGCTATCAAAAAGTTGCTACTTTAAAAGAATATATGTTGGTTTCGCAAAAATTTCCTTTTGTAGAAGTGTATCGCCGACAAGCAGTTGGAGCAGATTGGCTGTACAGTGCAGCCGATCAGGAAGAAGCAACCGTCACTTTCGCAGGTTGCGTAATGACTTTAAAAAAAATATTTATAAACGAGTAAAATTTCCGTCTGCGCCCGCTTCAATAGAAGAATAATTTTAAATAATGTAAAAATCCCTGATTGAAAAGTTTACTTTTTTACCCGCTTTTATTGATTTTATTATATCCCTTTTCCGCCAATGCCACGCACATCGTCGGCGGCGAGATGAATTATACGTGCCTCGGCAATAATCAGTACGAAATCACACTCACCATTTTTCGAGATTGCTTTTATGGCGACCCGGGCGCGTGGTTTGACAATCCTGCGGCTATAGGCGTTTTTGATGTAAATAATAAAATTCTGGATACGATTTTTGTGCGGTTGCTAAATAACGACACGTTAAGTCCGGTGTTGAGTGGGCAGTGTTTTGTAGCGCCGCCGAGCGTGTGCGTGCATACCACGACGTATCGAGATACCATTGAATTATTGCCGAGAGCAGGCGGATATCAACTGGCGTATCAGCGCTGTTGTCGCAATCAAACTATTTTAAATATTATAGAACCCTTAGCTTCTGGAGCAACTTATGGTGTAACAATTACAGAAAAAGCATTATTAGGATGTAATAGTAATCCAAAATTTAGGTCGTGGCCCCCCATTTATATTTGTGTAAATGAACCAATAGATTTTGACCAGTCTGCGCAGGACGTGGACGGCGATTCGATTGTGTATAAATTGTGCGAACCTTGGGTAGGAGCGAATCAGGCACTTCCGCGCCCACAGCCCCCGAATGCGCCGCCGTACCTGCCTGTGAATTGGGTTAACCCACCGTATGGAATTGCTAATATGCTCAATGGATTGCCGGGGGGGAAACCGCTCCGGATTGATTCCAAAACAGGTTTTTTGACGGGCGTTCCCAATACGATTGGGCAGTTTGTGGTCGGCATTTGTGTGGAAGAATATCGAAACGGCGAGTTGATCTCTACGACGCGGCGCGACTTTCAGTACAATGTGGGCGTTTGTGGCATTCCAACGGCGGGCTTTTTTGTACCCGAATTGGAATGTGGGGGTTTAATGGTAAATTTTTCAAATCAAAGTAATAATACAAGTGATTTTTTATGGCAATTTAATAACCGCGATACGTCTACAGCTTTAAATCCAACTTTTACTTTTTCTGATACAGGCTTGCAAAATGTGCGACTAATTGTAGAACCTAACACCGTGTGTGCCGATACATTCGAACAAACTATTAAATTATTATCAAAAACATTACAACCTGATTTTGAGGTTGACAATCAATTTTGTAATGATTCACTCGTTTTTACAGTTATTGACAAAACGACGGACGCATTATCCAAACCGATTAACTGGAAATGGCAATTATTTCCCGATTCGATATTTAGCAATTTACAACAACCTACTTTTGTAGTGAACGAAAGTGGAAATTATGCGCTTCGACTGACGGTGCAGGCAGAAAATGGTTGTGAAGCGGAGCTTGAAAAAGAATTTCAAATCAATTTATTAGAAGCAAACCTGTCAGCTACATTAGTCATTTGTCGAGGCGATTCCATTGCATTAAATCCAAATTTTAATCCAAATTATCAATATGAATGGCTGCCTATAAATGGTTTAAATAATAATTTACTTCCCAATCCAGTAGTATCGCCTGATTCTAATACACTATATCATGTTTTAATTACAGATGCGGAAGATTTTTGTGAGATCGAGCGTTCCGTTTTGGTACGCATTGCGGAAAGTATTAAAAATGTTGAAATTTCTTCTTTCGCCGACACGATTTTTGGAAGTGGAACGGTGCAACTTTTTACAGTTTTTGATTCTACTTATTATTATAATTGGCAACCGGCTATTCATTTAAATGCGAATAATATCTATAATCCGATTGCAACTATCAAAGAAACAACGACTTACGAAGTGAATGTTCAAAACCAAGAAGGTTGTGAAAAAATAGCGTTTCGCACCATCGTGGTTATTAATCTTGCTTGTGAGGAGCCTTACGTTTTCATTCCTACCGCTTTTACACCTAATAATGATGGCTTTAATGATACGTTTCGCGCACGCGGCAATAATTTTGACCAAGTGTATCTCGCCGTTTTTAATCGCTGGGGACAACGCGTTTTTGAAACCCACTCAATCGACGAAGGCTGGAACGGCACGTTTAACGGGGAACAATTGCCACCGGATGTATATGGTTATTATACTGAAATTCGCTGCTTGGACGGAAGCACTTTTGTTAAAAAAGGCAATTGTACGCTAATTCGGTAATTGGCACTTGACCTTTTGAAAAAATTGGAGAATATTTGTGCAGCAAATTTTTAACAGCAGCGCGCGCAAACAAGCAGGTTGGTTCAGGTTCAACTCGTCTTCCATAAGTAATAATCGGGTTACGCTCACCGCCAAAATTCAGGTAAAAGAGATGCAACTATCCGCTAATTTCTACGAATCCGTCAAGAAATTTTATGAAATTATTCAAGCAAAATTTAGCGAAGTGATTGTATTCAAAAAACAGTAAATGTATAATAGAAAAGTTTCTGCGCCGTTATAACCATTGAATTGCTATCAAAAACCAACCCATGAAATTCAAATTCTTACAATGCGTCGTTGTGTTGCTGTGTGTGGTGCAGGGGGCGATTGCCCAAACGTACCTCGGAGTCAGTGGCGGAGCGGGTTTGAATAATCAGGTCGGTTTACGGGCTTCCATTCCCATTGAGCATATCGTTTCCAAATCATTTAGCGTTCGAGCGGCGGCTACTTTCACCCAACATCACAATCCTGAAATTTTATTTCTCCTACATAATAAACGCGATTATCGACGGGTCACACTCAGTTATCTTGGCATTCCCTTGCACGCCAAATTTCGCTTGTCACTCGGCACAGTCCATCTCTACGGAGTTATCGGTCCGCAAATCAACTACGCCACCCATTTGACCGCTTCTTATCTCGAAGACGAAATTTTCGGCACCGAAAAATTGGATTTTAACCAGTTGAAGATTCGTCATTGGGACATCGGCATTAATGCAGGCGCGGGCATCGAAAAAAATATTACGAACAACTGTAAAATCTATGTAGAAGTTTTATTATTTCTTGGTTTACAGGACATTGATGAGCGCTCCAACAGCGAAATCTTCAACGAAGGCAACATTTTCAACCTCGGCTTTTTACTTCCCATAGTGCCGAATATTATTCGGCAAAACAGGCAGTAAAAACAAATCTCAAATCTTATAAATTAAATGACTTGGGCGCATCCTCCGATAGCCCCTCTAACCATCCATTTTCAAAAAAGACAGCCGAGATCAGGGCTATCGGAGGTCGGGCTATCCGCTCTTACCTCCCTACGGTCGGTACCGCTGCTATCCCTTGCGCTCCCTACGTTTTTTAACCTATTCCTCGTCTTCATTTTTCCAAAACCCATTCTTCATCTTACGAAACCGCCCAAAACTCCCTTCCAACATTCTAAAATATCGCGCAGCAAATATCACAATATCATAAATAAAAAAGGGCGAAGCGTCGAATCCGACCCTTCGCCCTACGAATAAGAAGATAATTGCTATTAATCCAGTTTCAATTAGAAATTAACGGATTCAATTAAAATCATTTGCCTGATTGTCAGCAATTGCTGACTTCCCACTTCCAATTAATCTAGTAATATCATTTTCTTCGTGCCAATATATTTGCCAGCTTCCAGCGAGTAGTACACCACACCCGAAGTCGGCAACTCATTGCGACGGAGTTCCACTTGATTGTAACCTTTTGTATAATCACCTCGAATCGTGCGCAATACGCGTCCGCTTGCATCCTGTAGTGTCAGATTCCCTCGTGTTGCTTCGGGCAGATAAAATCCGATAATGGTTCTATTCAGGACTGGATTCGGTACGTTTTGGTACAATTCAAAGTCAAGACCTGCGATTACGCCATTGCTAAACTGAATAGCGATGTCTTTCAAGTCATTCGTTGCAGTATACGCTTCTGCCACCGTGTAACGGCTACTGATACCCAGCGAGTTACTCAATTCGGCATCGGCTTTAGCACGGAATACCAGACTGAATAATACGTCTTCTGCTTTTGCAATGCCATTCCAACTTGTAGTAACCACACCTTCATTAACATAGCGGAGACCAAAGTTTTCTTCTTTTGCAACTCCTTCTACCACATCTACCAATTCCAGTACTTTCGCATCAAAAGTCAGCGTCGCCTGATAGCCTTGAATCGATGCAATATCCGCAGCTTTAAAATCAACCGTATATTCATTGCCAGCCTTCAACGGTTGGTCTTTCACTTCAAATTGGAAGCTACCTCTCAAGTCTCGAATTTCCACTCCATTTAAGCTGCTGGTAAATGCCGTACTGTTGATATCGCCGATTTTGACTGCTACAAAGTTTGCATCATTAATAGCACCCGCCAAGTCATTGACATTGATGATCTCCGGGAACTCCTCCGCCCAAGGGTTGGAAGGAACGGGGAAGACATATTTCTTGTCCACAAACCGCCAGGAGGTGTTGTTGGCAAAGTCCAGATCAATACTCAAAATCAGTTTGCGCAGTTGAATCAAATCCAGGGTAGAAATGGACTTGGAGGAATTGACATCGGCTGCAATCATTTTGTAAGGACTGTCTAATGGCTGAATACCCAGAATGTGCTTGGTAATGAGAATCAAGTCAAAAGTAGACACGCCGTTGAGCGGATTAGCATCCAGCGAAGGCGTAATCGTATAATCATAGCCTGTTTGCAAATTACTGAATCCATAAATACCCTGTGTTGTACTCAATTTGGTACCGGACGATTGACCACTCAACTGAACATTTACACTTTCTACAGGCTCGGATTCTTCGGTATTGACAATCCCTGCGATGCTACCGCCATCACCGATAGTACCACATACATTATTCAAATTATCTTGTACCAACACGTAAGTTACACACTTATCATAATTGCGACCGCCTACTGTGCTATCTGGCTGTACAGAATTCGGATTATTGGCGGCATCCCATGCGTAGATTTCAATCTGAAGGGTCGCATTATCATCGCAAGTAATGACCAAACTTGTTTGGTCAATATCAGGTGTCTCACCAACACGGTTGATAGAAAAGCTAACTGGACCATTGCAATCTTCACTTGGGCTGGCAATAAAATCTTTTGCCCAAATAATCATCGCTCCCGTATCGGTGTCGCCATCGCCATCCGCATCTGCCGCAGGTATGACAGGCATGAGTTCTACCGCCAATCCATGAATACAAATTGGGCTCGGCGCCTTGCAGTCAATGACTTCAAAAGGAATGCGTGCCACGGTGGAGTTGCCACAACCATC